>ERZ827108.221-NODE-221-length-97031-cov-13.807272_pt1 | contig 97031 bp, 88 predicted proteins | sample MGYA00519921_ERZ827108 | MGnify/ENA primary metagenome ERZ827108 (study PRJEB31778, sample SAMEA3449258) | human gut metagenome | biome: human gut; feature: human-associated habitat; material: faeces | place: United Kingdom | collected 2010/2012 ... | reverse complement strand
GCGAAGAGCGTTGCTGCCTAGGCTAGCCCCTTGTCACACAAACTACCGAAGCCTCCAAATACCTCTTCTGGAACGCCGTGGGTCGGAATGGCCATGCGACGTACGCCTGCGTGAACATAGGAGGGGCGTGCGCTCCGACTACCATTGCGGGCAGGAGCATCCTTGTGGATGACGATATAGACGAATTAATCCAAGACGTTTAGCCTGATTAACTGGCAAAGCGGAAATCATCCCTTGACGCCGCAGGTCATTCTGCTACTTCTTGGCGAACGGACACCCAATTCTGCGCGTTTCCAATGTTGAAGTGGTGGGCCGTGCCCCGTTTCGTCTTTTAGTCGACTTCCTGCTCTCGTTTCCCTGCGTTTCCGGGCCGCTTGTCGATGTTGCGACAACGAAATACTTGCATAGCGCAACGAGCGCTATCATCGAACAAAAGACGAGTCACATTCGTGAGTTCCATCAGAAGGCAAGCCATGAAAATCACCCCGAACGACGAGCCGTTGCGCTTCGACGGCGATAATAGTTATCCCGATTGCACTTGCTGTGGGCAGTGCTGCGGCCTGAACGTGCTGGCCATCACGCCCGAAGAGCTCGACGCCATGCACGAGTGCATCGAACGCAAACACGTGCACCCGATCGACCGCAAAGGCGAGCGCTGCCCGCTGCAGTCCCCTGAAGGCGGCTGCATGATCTGGGAGGCGCGCCCGCAGGTATGTCGCCTGTTCAACTGCCATGTTCCGCGCATTGAAATCCTCAAGCAGAACCCTTCGATCGTCGTTCCCGAGGACATTCCCCTGCTTGATTTGACGGAGGAGTTCGTGCGCGGACGCTCCGGCTACGAGGCCATAGCCCGCTTGATGCGCGCGGCTGCGAACTAGCTTTGCGCAGACTCCGCGTTATCGCCCTCTCCTTCGCGATCGATTGCGCGCCGCGCGTATACTGAAAAGGTAAATAAGCGATCGCGTGAAAGGTCTTGACATGGCAGACGAAAAGCCCGTTGTGGGCATTATCATGGGCAGCAAATCCGACATGCCGGCGATGGAGCCGTGCATGCAGCAGCTCGATGAATTCGGCATCTCCTATGAGGTGAAAGTAGCGAGCGCCCATCGAAAGCCGCTCGAAGTGCACGAATGGGCGTCAACGGCACACGAGCGCGGCATCAAGGTGATCATCGCGGCAGCGGGCAAGGCCGCGCATCTCGGCGGCGTCGTTGCAGCCTACACGCCCGACCCCGTCATCGCCGTGCCCATGAAGACAAGCGATCTGGGCGGTCTCGACTCCCTTCTCTCCATGGTGCAGATGCCCTCCGGCGTGCCGGTTGCCTGCGTCGCCATCAACGGCGCAAAGAACGCCGCCATTCTCGCCGTGCAGATGCTCGGCACCAATTGCGATGGCTGCCGCCAGAAAATCATCGACTTCAAGGCGGCCATGGCCGAGGCGTAGCGCTTCACGTCCCGCACGGTGTTCTGTGAAACATAAGTGGGCAAATTGTGCGACCTTATGTTTCCAAATATTCCTATGCGAAAATACTTCGCGGCATTACATCTCGTGCGGAATCGACGTCTCATGTGCGACTTTGCTCGCCGCTGCCGCACGTTTTCATGTAAAGGGAAGGGTTTCATGAAAGCTTCTACAATCGCTAAAACCGTTTGCGCGGTGAGCCTGTCCGCTTTGTGCGTGGTCGGCATCACAGCGTGCTCGGGTAATTCAACGTCGGGGTCGAAGGGTGTCGGAGGCGTGGCGGCGACCGTCAACGGTGCCGAAATCCAAGAGGAAGAGGTTACGGCCTCCGTCGAGAGCATCCGCTCCCAGATGTCTTTGACCGACGAGGACGCGTGGGGCGAGTGGATGGTCAAATACGACTACACCCCCGAGAAGGTGCGCGAGGAAGTCATCGATTCCCTCGTGACCAAGCAGCTGATCATCCAGGGCGCCGAGGAGAAGGGCGTCACGGTGAGCGATGACGAGGTGCAGTCCTACGTCGACCAGATGAAGCAGAACTACGCGAGCGACGACAAGTGGAACGAGGCGCTCCAGGCGGTTGGCATGACCGAGGACGAGTACAAGAGCAACATCAAGACATCCCTTCTGCAGCAGGGCCTCATGAAGTCCTTCGAGGGCGACGATCCTTCCGACGAGGACGTTCTCTCTTATGCCCAGACTTACATTTCCAGCTTCGATGGCGCGAAGCGTTCTTCCCATATCCTCTTCGACGCCGACGACACGGAAACGGCGCAGAGTGTGCTCGACCAGATCAATGCTGGAACGCTCGATTTCGCCGAGGCTGCAAAGACCTACTCCAAGGACGGCTCTGCCCAAAACGGCGGCGATGTGGGCTGGGATAAGCTCAACTCGTTTGTGAGCGAATACACCGCAGGCCTTGCCGATCTCTCGAAGGGCCAGGTAAGCGGCCTTGTCACGAGCAGCTACGGCATCCATATCATCAAGTGCACCGACGAGTTCCACGCTCCTGATGAGCTGACGAGTCTCGATCAGCTGCCCTCCGAGTTCGTCGAGCAGTTCAGAAGCTCGCTCAAGTCCTCGAACCAGTCGAAGGCCTACCAGCAGTGGCTCTCTGATGCGAAGGACAACGCCGACATCGAGATTAAGGACATGCCGAGCGGGCTGCCCTACGACCTCGATATGTCGAAGTACCAGAGCGATGACTCCTCCGACAGCTCCTCCACCGATGGGAACAGCGGCTCCGCCGACAACGAGGTGAGCGCAACTGACGCTTCCTCCACCTCGAGCGATACTGCTTCGGACAGCGGCGATTCCGAGACCAAGAAGGCAGCATAAATCACATGACTGACAGTCAGTTCGAGGGAGGGTGCGAAGCGGATTCGCGCCCTCCCTTTCTTTGCTTGAACAATGCGATCGTGAAACGGTCGGGCAGAACCATTTTGCACGTCGGCTCCTTCGAGCTTGCCGAGGGGGAAAGCATGGCGCTGCTCGGCCCGAACGGTGCCGGCAAGTCGACCTTCATCAAGCTGATCACGCGAGAGATTCTCCCCCTTTATCAGGACGAGCCGCCGGTGCTTTTCCGCGGGAATGCTCGGGCGACGCTCGAGGACGTGAAGAAGAGCCTCGGGATCGTGTCATCGACGATGCAGGACCAGATCACGGTGCACATGCCCGCTATCGAGGTGGTCGCAGGCGGTCTGTACGGTTCGCTCGGCGTGCCGAAACGGGTGAACGCGAGCGAGGACGACTATGCGCGCTGCCGGAAAACGATGGCGACGCTCGGCGTCGAGTCGATCGCGGACCGCGATGTGATGACGCTATCCACAGGGCAGGCGAGGCGCGTGTTGTTTGCGCGAGCTCTCGTCCACGATCCCGACGTCGTTGTACTTGACGAGCCGTGCACGGGGCTCGATCCGCAGGGGATGCACTACGTGCGCCGCTCCATGCGCGCGATCGCGCAATCTGGGCGCGCGATCCTGCTGGTCACCCACTATGCCGAGGATATCATTCCCGAAATCGAGCGGCTGCTTTTGATCAAGGATGGATCGGTGCACGCGGACGGGTCGAAAGAGGAGCTCCTGTGCGATGAGGCCATGTCTTCGCTGTTCGATGTTCCGATGAGCGTTGCCGAGGTGACGCCTGGCCATTACTCGCTGACAAGCGAGTACTAAACGCGAACGACCTGGTAGAGTGTGCGTTTCCGATTGGAATCGCCGCAACGGGCGGGTTTGCGAGTTTTTGAAAAATATCCTTGTGGACAGACAGGGTCTTATGTATAATACTTAGCTGCTGCAATTGGCAAAACGGAGAGATGTCCGAGCTGGCCGAAGGAGCACGATTGGAAATCGTGTATGCCCCAAAAGGGTATCTGGGGTTCGAATCCCCATCTCTCCGCCAGAAAAAGTAACGCGCTTCGGCGCGTTTTACATATCGGGGGCACAAGCCCCGCACCCCATGCGGAGGGGTGGCAGAGTGGTTGAATGCGGCGGTCTCGAAAACCGTTTTGCCCGCAACCCGGGTAACGAGGGTTCGAATCCCTCCTCCTCCGCCACGAATTGACAAGCCCTCGCAATCGCGGGGGCTTTTTCTGTGCTCCTCTCCCCAAAGCGAATACGGTGGACTACACTGTGACAATCGATTATCGAAAGCAAAGGAGCGACCTTATGGCCGATCGCACTGTTGAAAACTCATCTGAGGAAGTCCCCGAGATTCCGGAGATGCTCGAAAACGTGCTCCTGTTCGCGCTCGACGAGGCGAAGGAGAAGATGGAGGAGGGCGCTGAGCTCGTTCCGTTCACGACGCTCGTCGTTAAGGAGAACCTGTTCATCGAATCGCATCCGGGCGATTCCTCCGAGGAATGCTACAACCTCGCGCAGCATACGGTGGAAGGCGCACGCGGCGCAGACGCGTATGCGTTCTGCTATGACGGCTACGTCGAGACCGACGATGGCACGAAAGACGTTATCATCGCGGAAGGCGGCGTGCCGGGCGCGGAGGACGGCTATGCGGTTGGCTACCTTTATACCGTCGATGATGAGGGCGGCTACACCTTCGAGGAAGAGGCTGCCTATATCGGTGAGGCTCCGAACTTTATGGCGAAGCTCAAGAGCGGGGTCGACTACGGTGAGGACGAGATCGACGAGAAGTATCTGACGGAAGTCGACGAGGATCCTTCGACGGGAATCGACGCCGACGGAGAATAAATCCTCCTCTTAGATTAAATTTCTGCGAGAGCCTCGTGCAAATGCACGGGGCTTTCGTTTTCGTTTTGGGAGAACTCGCATCGAAATTCGGGAAGGAATCGGGAAGGATTCTGCCAGGTTCACATGCTAGGATACCCCCAAAACGAGCTCGGCGGCTCGAGAAGATGTGTGGTTCAGGTGATGGAGGACAGCTTTAGTCTACCCGAAGCGGGAAGCCTACGTTAATATAGTCAGGCTATATCCTGCTCTGGGTGAATGCCTTCACCAGACCCAGAGCCGTAAAGTCCAAAGGAGGTGAGCTGATGAAGGCTTACGAACTGCTGTTTTTTGTCGCCCCGACCATTTCCGACGAAGATCGCGTTGCCGTCATGAAGCGAATCGAGACCACGATCGCTGAGGGCGCAGGCAAGGTTGACAACGTCGACGAGTGGGGCAAGCGCAAACTTGCTTATGAGATCAATGGTCTGACCGACGGTGATTACACTCTCGTCAATTTCCACGCTGATCCTCAGAACGTTGCCGAGCTCGATCGCGTTCTGCGCATCAACGATGCTGTGGTCCGCCACATGATCGTGAAGCGCGAAGACCGCGACTAACTGGAGCTTAATGGGCGCCTTTGGCGTCCGGCACATGGGAAGAGGCAAGAATTATGAGCATCAACAGAGTTATCATCAGCGGTAATTTGACTCGCGACCCTGAGCTTCGCAGCACTGCGGGCGGCACTTCCGTTCTCGGTTTCGGCGTGGCGGTCAACGACCGTCGCAAGAACCAGCAAACCGGCGAGTGGGAGGACTACCCCAACTTCATTGATTGCACCATGTTCGGCGCTCGCGCCGATGCCCTGAACAAGTACTTGTCCAAGGGTACGAAGGTCACAATCGAGGGCAAGCTGCGCTGGAGCCAGTGGGAACGCGACGGGCAGAAGCGCTCCAAGATCGAAGTGATCGTGGACGAGCTTGAGTTCATGTCGAGCCGCAACAGCGATGCGCAGTATTCTTCCGGTCAGAGCTATGGGCAGCAAGGCGGCTATCAGCCCGCTTCGCAGGCGAGCTACCAGCCCCAGCCGGCACCGACGATCGATGCCTCTTCTTCTGTCTACGATGAAGACATCCCGTTCTAAGGAAGAGTAAGTTGAAGAAAACGTCAGATTACGCGAAGCAGCCGCGTCGCAAGTTCTGCCAGTTCTGCAAGGACGATGTTGAGTACATCGACTACAAGGACACGCAGATGCTGCGCAAATATGTGACCGACCGCGGAAAGATCAAGCCGCGCCGTGTGACGGGTGCCTGCACCCAGCATCAGCGCGACATCGCGAACGCCGTGAAGCGCGCCCGCGAAATGGCTTTGATGCCCTACGCGGTTCCCGCCGTGAGCGGCCGTGGCGACCGCCGCAACCGCTAGGCGAAGGAGGTACCATGAAAGTCATTCTGCTTAAAGAACTGAAAGGCAGGGGCGGCGAAGGCGACGTTATCGAAGTTGCCAATGGTTACGCCAACAACTACCTGCTGACCCAGGGCTACGCCATCAAGGCGACTAAGGGCAACCTCAAGCAGCTCGAGCAGCGCAAGCACAACATCGCTAAGCGCGAGGAGACTCGCCTTGCCGACGCTGAGGCTATGCGCGCCAAGCTCGATGGTGCAACCGTCAAGGTTCTTGCCAACGTGGGCGAAGAGGGCCAACTGTTCGGCTCCGTCACGTCTTCGATCGTCGCCGACGCAATCAAGGAGAACCTTGGCGTCGAGATCGACCGTCGTCGTGTCGAGCTTGGCAACCCGATCAAGGTTGCCGGCGAGCATGCTGTCGCTATCTCTATCTATCGCGACATCAAGGCCACCGTTACCGTGAGCGTCGTGAGCGACAAGGCCCCCGAGGCTCCGGAAGAGGAAGAGGCTGTCGAGGCTCCCGCCGAGGAAGCAGCTGCTCCTGCTGAAGAGACCGAGGCTGCAGCCGAATAGCGCATCGCACATTGCGAACACGCTTATTTCGAGACCCCTTGCCCGTTTGGGCGAGGGGTTTCTTGGTGTTTGGGGTACCTCTCGCTAAGAGCGCTCGCGGTGGGGTAAGATACAACGGTTAAACGAATTCTCGAAGACGCTCGTCAACGCACCCAGAAGGAAGCCATCGCATATGCCCGACAACCGCTCCAACACTCCGCGCAACTCAGATTTTGCGCCGCAGTCAACGCCGCAGAACAGACCATTGCCCCAGAACATCGAAGCGGAGCAATCCGTTCTGGCGGCATGCATGCTCGACGCTGAGGCTGTCGAGGAGCTGGTGCTGAAGCTGAAGCCTGAGAACTTCTTCCGTCCTGCCCATCGCATCATCTTCGAGGCGATATGCGACCTGAACATCCGCCGCATCCCCATCGACCAGATCTCGCTTGCCGACACGCTCAATGCGTCGGGGCAGCTCGAGGCGGTCGGCGGCAAGGCGTACCTCGTTGACCTTGCGGACAACACGTTCGCGCTTACCAACTGGCAAAACCATGCCGACATCGTGAAGCGCACGGCCATCCTGCGCGAGCTCATCTTCGCGTCTGCACAGATCAACGCGCTTGCCTATGATGCCCCTGACGACCTGAACGAGGTCGTGGAGACCGCCGAGAAAACGCTCTTCAACGTAACCGAAAAGCGCGTGTCCTCGACCTTCGCACGCGTTGACACCCTGCTCACTGAGGCGTTCGAGGAAATCACGAAGCTCGCGGAGCAGAAAAGCCACATGGCGGGTGTTCCGACGGGCTTCAAGGACGCAGATGACCTGTTCCACGGCCTGCGCGCGGGCGACCTGGTCATCCTCGCTGCAAGGCCCGGCGTCGGCAAGACGTCGTTCGCGCTGAACCTTGCCGTGAACGCGGCGAAGGCGGGCACTTCGGTTGCCTTCTTCTCCTTGGAAATGTCCGCAAGCCAGCTTATGCAACGTATCCTGTGCGCCGAGGCGCGCGTGAGCCTCTCGAAGATTCGCGGTGGATTCATCGCCGAAGGGGACTGGGGCGCCATCGCCGATGCATCGAATGCCCTCTCGAAGCTCGATATGTACATCGATGACTCGCCGGGCTTGTCCATCCTGGAAGCTCGCGCGAAGGCTCGTCGCGAATTGCGCCATGCCCAGGGAAACGGCCTGATCATCGTTGACTACTTGCAGCTCATGCAACCCCCACAAACGCGCCGCGACGGCAACCGCGCCGTCGAGGTCGGCGAGATTTCACGTGGCCTTAAAATCCTCGCGAAGGAGATGGGCATGCCCGTTATCGCCCTCTCGCAGCTCTCCCGTGCCGTCGAGATGCGAGGAAAGAAGCGCCCCATGCTTTCCGACCTGCGCGAATCGGGCTCAATCGAGCAGGACGCCGACATCGTCATGTTCATCGACCGAAGCATGAACGAGGAGGAGGGCGAAAGCGACGACCGTCCTGACTGGGGCACGGCGGAGTTGATTGTCGCCAAGCACCGTAACGGTCCGACGCGCGACATCCCGCTCGCCTTCAACGCCGAGTACACGCGCTTCATGGATCTCATCGACGACTCGCGTGTCGGTGGATACGCGTAAGGGGCGGCTGCCGATGGCGGAACGCTTGACATTCATCCATGCTGCCGACCTCCATATCGGAGCCCCCTTCCGCGGTCTTCGGGCTCTCTCCGAGCGTTGGGCGAGCCGTCTCGTCGAGGCGATTCCCGAAGCGTACGAGCGCGTGGTTTCCGCTGCCATCGACAACCGCGTCGACTTCGTGGTGATTGCCGGCGACATCTTCGACACGGCGCGACCGTCCTATGCCGACTACCTCACGTTTTTCGATGGCCTTTCACGCCTCGACGCCGAGGGCATTCCGGTGTACATGTGCACCGGGAACCACGACCCCTATACCACCTGGCAGCGCGACCTGTTCAACCTGCCGGACAACGTGACCATGTTCTCCGCCGACAAGCCGAGCTTTGTGCTTTACCATCGGGATGGCAAGCCTGTGTGTGTGCTCGGCGGGCGTGGCTACTACAACCAAACGTGGCCTGGGGATGTCTGCATCGCCGAGGGCGTTACGCGAGCTGCCGCAAACGAGGCCCTCGGGGAGGACGCGGCATCGGCTCCCTTCGGCATCGGGGTAATTCACACCGGGCTCGATCTTGATCCGAACAAGGCCCCCGTGGCGCCCGCGAAGCTTTTGCGTGCGGGGTTCGACTACTGGGCGCTCGGGCATGTTCACAAACGTCTAATCTACACCGAGGACAATCCGCGCCTCGCATTTTCCGGTTGTATCCAGGGGCGCGACATCAAGGAGACGGGGCCGCGCGGTGTGAACCTGGTCACGCTCGAGGAGGGGCGCCGCAACGTGGTCGAGTTCATCCCCACGGCAAGCGTCGTTTGGCAGCGCATGAAGGTGGACATCTCGGAGTGCGTTACGGTTCCCGATGTGTCGGACCTGGTCACGCGTGAGCTTTTCCGCGTGAACGGCAAGGCGCACTGCGGGGAGATGTGCACGCGCATCGTTCTTTGCGGTACAACGCCCCTGCACGAGGTGCTCAAGCGGCCCGGGCTGGTCGACGATTTGCGCAACCAGATCAACGATTCGCATCCTGAGTTCTTCTGCGACGCGCTCATCGACAAGACGCGTCGGCCCTTCGATCGCGAAGCGGCGCGCCGCGAGGGGATGTTCCCTGCGGTGTTCCTCGGCGTTGCCGAATCGATGCGCGAAGACGAGGCCGGCGAGGCGGCGTTTCTCCAGGACGAGTTCCTGAAAAGCAACGTCGCGCTGCCGAGCGCCCTCGTGCAGAGTATCCCGACGCTTGCCGAAGAGGCGCAAGACTTGGTTATCGACCTTTTGTGTGGAGGCGATGACGAATGAGTCCCTTCTTGAAGCACGTTAAGATGGAGAGCTTCGGCGCGTTTTCCGGCAAGGCTGTCGGCCCCTTCGGACCCCACCTGAACGTGGTCTTCGGGCCGAACGAGGCGGGTAAGACGACGACGGCGTCATTCGTCCGCGGGGTGCTCTTCGGTTGGGAAGAGGCGCGCGGGGTGCGCAACACCTACAAGCCGCAGGCAGCAGACCGCGCGGGCTCGCTGTTCTTCGACGATGGCGAAGGCGGCGAGATCGAGCTTTCCCGAAGCCGCAATGCAGAAGGCCTCAAGGGCGACGTCTCCCTCGTGCACGACATCGACCGCGAGACGTTCTCTACCATGTTCTCGCTCACCAGCGACGAGCTGCGCCGCCTGCGCAACACCACTGACGTCACGGCACGCCTGCTCACAGCGGGGTCGGGCACGGGGACATCCCCCGCGCACGCGCTCTCCGTGGTGCAAGGGCGCCTTGCTGCCTGCACCTCGCGCGCCGCAAGCGCCGAGGAATCGCTTGTGAACTTGGGCTCGCAGCTTGCGGACGCGAAAGAGGAGATGGCTCGCGCTGCCGAGGTAGCCGAGAGCTTGCGTCGCAAGGACAAGGAATTCCACGAGATGGCGCCCGAGCGTGAGTCGCTCAGCGCGCGCTTGTCGAAACTGAACGCGCGCATCGAGGAGCTTACCGCGTGTCGCGCGCGCATCGAGAAGCTCGCGGCGGAGCGCGAGGAGATTACCGAGGAGCACGCGCGCCTTGTCGAGGAGCAAACGCAAGCGGCGCTCGCAAGACGGCGCGGGAGACATGCGGTCTCCCGCGAGCTTATGGACATGACGGCTGCCGAGGATCGCGAGCTGCGCGATCGCATCGACGCCTTCGCCGACAGAGAATCGAAGTGCTCGCACAGCGTTGAGCTGGCAAAATCGAATTACGCTGCGTCGAAGGCGGCCTATGAGGTGCGCCTCGAGGCCCCCGATATGCGCGAGATGGAGCTGCGTGCCCGCCATCAGCGCACGGCGCAGGTGGTGCTCTCCATCGCGCTGCCGCTCATGTTCGTCGGGTCCGGCGTTCCCCTTGTGGTGCATGGGCGCGAGATTTCGAGCTTGTCGTTCACGGCGCTTGGCTTGGGTTTGGTCGCCATGGCGGTCTTTCTCGCTGCGGGGGCGCTCGTGATGCTGTTCCGCCCGAGCAAGGAACAGGAAGCGCGAAAGGCCGAGCTTCAAAGCGCGCAATGGGTCATGCTGCAGGATAAGAAGAAATACGAGTCGTGCCTTGCCGAGCAGGAGGCGCTCTCGGGGGAGATTCGCGCGTTTCTCGAGAGTCGCGGGCTGGGCGAGGCCTCATCGAACTTGCGCCGTGCGCGGACGATTCTCGACGAGGCGAAGGACGCTCGCGGTGACATGGCCTTGCTTCAGCAGCGCTCCCAGGCACTCACTGCGCGCCTGACCTCGCTCGAAGAGAAGATCGCGCGCAACGTCGACGCACTTGCGAGCGCCTACACGCAGGCGCATCTGCCGAGCGAGAGCGCGACGCTTGCGGCGCTCGATGCGAAGATCGCGCGCAAGGTTTCGCAGCGCACCAACCTCATGGAGGCCTTTGAGAGCACGAACCGAGCGTACGGCGAGCTCAAGCAAGAGCTTGCGACGGCGCGCGGCGAGCATACGCTCGACGAGGTCCGCATGATCTATCAGCAGATCCGAACGCGTTACAACGAGTCGCTGCAAACTTTCGCGAGGCTTCTTCTCGCCCGTCGCATGCTCGAGATGGCGATATCCTCCTGGGAGAGCAAAAGCCAGCCCGAGGTGTATGCGCAGGCGAGCGAGCTCATGTCGCTTATGACCGAGGGCCGCTGGGTGCGCGTGTACATGACGGCCGACGGTCATCTGCGCGTCGTCGACTCCGTGCATACCGAGCGCGATCCGGTCCATCTCTCGCTCGGCACGTGCCAGCAACTCTATCTCAGCCTGCGCATCGCGCTTCTGCTTGCCGCCGACAACGTGGGCCGTGCGATTCCCATCCTCGCTGACGACATTCTCGTGAACTTCGACTCCCGTCGCCGCCGCGGGGCCGCGCGTGCCTTGGCCGAGCTCGCGAAGACGCGTCAAGTCATCATGTTTACCTGCCACGAAGAGGTTGTTTCCGTTCTACGCGAAGTTAGTGACGCTACCAACGTCATCGAACTCGCCATGTAACCCATACCTTATAATGCAAGGGTTGCAGGAAGAATGCCGATCGGCCTCGCTTGCGCGGGGCGGCGAAAGGATGAACGCTCATGCCCAGTACAGTTCTCGTCGGTGCCCAATGGGGCGACGAAGGCAAGGGTAAAATCACCGACCTCATTGCGAGCAAATACGACTACGTCGTGCGCTACCAGGGTGGAAACAACGCGGGACACACCGTCGTCCACGGTGACAAGAAACTGGCGCTGCACCTGATGCCTTCGGGTGTCATGTACGAGAATGCTATTCCCGTCATCGGAAACGGCGTTGTCGTCGACCCGGGTGTGCTCGTGAAGGAAATGGCGATGCTCCAGGCGGAGGGCATTTCGTGCAAGAATCTGAAGATCAGCTGCGATGCACATGTCATCATGCCGTGGCATAAAGATCTCGACGGCGCCGATGAGAAGAGCCTCGGCGAGCACAAGATTGGCACCACCAAGCGCGGTATCGGCCCGTGCTACCAGGACAAAGCCGCCCGCAAAGGCATCCGTATCCAGGATTTGTTCGACGAGAAGATCTTCCGTCTGAAGGTCGAGACTGCGCTCAAGCAGAAGAATCCCGTCCTGAGCAAGATCTACGGTCTCCACACCTACACGGTTGAGGAAATCTGCGAGGAGTACCTGCCCTACGCGCGCATCCTGAAGCCCTACATGGCCGAAACCGCGCACATGCTCAACAGCGCGCTGCGCGAGGGCAAGTCGGTGCTGTTCGAGGGCGCGCAGGGCACGCTGCTCGACATCGACCACGGCACCTATCCCTACGTGACCTCCTCTTCTTGCTGCGCGGGTGGCGCGGCGACGGGCTCGGGCGTGGGTCCGGTGAACATCGACCGTGTGCTCGGCATCGAAAAGGCTTACGTGACGCGTGTTGGCGGCGGCCCGTTCCCGACTGAGCAGCGTTTCCCCGAGGACGGCGGCGTGGGCGAAGAAGCCGAAACCGGCGAGCTTCTGTGCTCTGTGGGCCACGAATTTGGTGTGACCACCGGCCGCAAGCGCCGCTGCGGATGGTTCGACGCGGTCATCGCGCGCTATGCTGCTGAGGTCAACGGCCTCACCGACGTGGCGCTCACCAAGCTCGACGTGCTTTCGGCGTTCGACACCATTAAGGTGTGCGTGGCTTACGAATGCAATGGCAAGCGCTACGACTACTTCCCCATGCAGCAAAGCGTGCTGTTCCACGCGAAGCCCATCTACGAGGAACTTCCCGGCTGGAAGGGCGAGGACATCACGGCTTGCAAGTCCTTCGAGGAGCTGCCCGAGAACGCGCAGAAATATGTTGAGCATCTCGAGGAGATCACGGGCGTGAAGATCTCGATCGTCGCCGTCGGCCCCGATCGCGATCAGACCATCATGCGCGGTTGGTAAGCTTCGGGTTGCGTGGGCCTTACGGCCCGCGCAACGAGCCGCGCTCGCTGACTTTTGCTTAACCTGCGGTTTTGGCTGTTTGGCCTGCGTATGTGGTTTGCCCGCGGCTTTGCGGTTTGGCGCGCGGGCTTCCCCTTGCTTGTTATTTGCGAACCTGAGAGAAAGGGTTTGTTGTGAACATTTTGGTGCTTGGCAGTGGCGGTCGCGAGCATGCGATCGCATGGGCGCTTTCCAAGTCGCCTCGGTGCGACGAGCTGTTCGTTGCCCCTGGTAACGGCGGCACGGCTGCGGTTGCGACCAACGTCAACGACGTCGATATGATGAGCGGCTCGTCCGTGCTCTCGTTCGTGCGCGAGCATGGTGTCGACCTTGTGGTCGTGGGCCCTGAGGCTCCGCTCGTCGCGGGCGTTGCCGACGAGCTGCGCGACGCGGGCATCTCGGTCTTCGGCCCCGACGCCGCAGGCGCGCTGCTTGAGGGAAGCAAGGCGCACAGCAAGGCGTTCATGGAGAAGAACGACATCCCCACGGCGGCGTACGCCACCTTCGATTCATGCGATCCCGCGATCGCCTACATTCGCGAGCAGGGCGCTCCCATCGTGGTGAAGGCCGACGGTCTGGCGGCCGGCAAGGGCGTCGTCGTCGCTTCGACGGTAGAAGAAGCCGAGGACGCCGTTCGCGAGTGCTTCGACGGCAAGTTCGGCGATGCCGGCAAGACCGTCCTTATCGAGGAGTGCATGACGGGCCCGGAATGCTCGCTGCTCGCCTTCGTGGCAAACGGCAAGGCGTTTCCCATGGCTCCTGCTCAGGACCACAAGCGTGCGTTCGATGGCGACGAGGGCCCGAACACGGGCGGCATGGGCGTCTACTCGCCCGTGCCCATCGTGACTGACGAGGAGATGGCATCCATGGTGGCCATCATGGACAAGGCCGCAGCTGCCACGGCGGCAACCGACGGCGTGCGCGATTATCGCGGCGTGCTCTACGGCGGCTTCATGCTGACCCCCGCGGGGCCGAAGATCGTGGAGTTCAACGTGCGCTTCGGCGACCCCGAGACGCAGGTGATCCTTCCTCGCCTGAAGACCGACCTGGTCGATGTGATGTGTGCCGTGGCCGAGGGCCGCGTCGACGATTTGTCGCTCGAATGGGCCGACGAATGGGCGGTGTGCGTCGTCCTTGCGAGCGCCGGGTATCCGGGCGCCTACGAGAAGGGCAAGGTCATCCTGGGGATCGACGAGGCCGAGGCGCTCGACGGCGTGTCGGTCTTCCATGCGGGCACCAGCCACAATGCCGACGGCGAGCTCGTCACGGCAGGCGGGCGCGTGCTCAACGTAGTGGCACTCGGCAAGACCTTCGAGGAGGCCCGCGAGCGTGCTTACGCCGCCTGCGACCTCATCAGCTTCGAGGGCAAGCAGTTCCGCACCGACATCGGCGCGAAGGCCGCGCGCGGCCGTTCCGCCTGGGAATAAGAACGTTACGTACTTGGACTCCGACGCTTTCGCCATGCTCGGGCGGTTCCGACTTGCGCGAGCGGCCCACTGGGCTGTTCGCGCTCGTGCGGAACTGCGCGTGGTGCAAGGGTCGGAGTCTGGTTTCGGCCCCTTTGCGAGCGCGAAGGGGCCGAAGGCGAAATAGCAGGGAAGAAGTTAGAATATGCTTTCTGAACGAATGCTGAGCACGGTGGTTCGCGCGTGCTCGAACCAATATTTGAAGCTCACACCGACCGACGACGCGAAGGTCGCTCCGCCAAAGCCTGGGCAGCGCTACATGCTCTATATGCACGTTCCGTTCTGCGAGCGCCTGTGCCCGTACTGCTCGTTCAACCGCTTCCCGTTCAAGGAAGAGCGCGCGAAACCCTATTTCGCCAACATGCGCAAAGAGATGATGATGCTCAAGGACTTGGGCTACGATTTCGAGAGCGTCTACATCGGCGGGGGCACGCCCACCATCATGATCGATGAGCTGTGCGAGACGATCGACATGGCGCGCGAGAACTTCTCCATCAAGGAAGTGTCGTCGGAGACCAACCCGAACCATCTTATTCCGAGCTATCTCGAGAAGCTGAAAGGTCGCGTCGATCGCCTTTCCGTCGGCGTGCAAAGCTTCGACGACGGGCTGCTCAAGCAGATGGATCGCTACGAAAAGTACGGCTGCGGTCAGGAAATCATGGAGCGCATCCAGGAGGCGAGCCCGTATTTCGTGTCCATGAACGCCGACATGATTTTCAACTTCCCGGCGCAAACCGAGGACATCCTGATCAACGACATCGAGCGCGTAATCGAAAGCGGAGCAAGCCAAACCACGTTCTACCCGCTCATGGCGTCGCCGAGCGTGCAGCGCTCGCTTGCGCGCACGGTGGGCAAGGTCGATTACAAGCGCGAGCAGCGTTTCTACGAGATCATCTGCGAGCTTCTGATCGGCGGCGACAAGCCGCTGTTCGAGAACGGCAGCGCATGGACGTTCAACCGCCTGGGCACGGGTGCTGCGGGCGAGGACGCGATGATCGACGAGTACGTGGTCGATTACGAGGAGTACCCGGCAATCGGCTCGGGCGGCATCACGTATTTGGGCGAGAACATGTACGTGAACACCTTCTCCGTCAGCCAGTACAACGAGAAGATCGAAAGCGGTCGCATGTCCATCATGGGCAAAACGCACTTCTCCAAGCACGACCGTATGCGCTACCGCTTCATGATGCAGCTGTTCGGCCTTCGCCTGGACAAGAAGCAGTTCAGGGAAGATTTCGGCTGCTCGATCGAGGCCGGCCTCCCCGCTGAGATGGCGTTCATGACTGCGGCGGGAGCGTTTGCCACCAACAACGAGGAGGAAATCACGCTGACGCCGAAGGGCCGCTATCTCATGGTGGTCATGATGCGCCAGTTCTTCATCGGCGTGAACAACCTGCGCGATCAGGCGCGCGCGGCGCTTCCGGGCGAGGAGAAGGAGCTTCTGTTCGGCTGCTAGCGTCGATTCGAGCGGCCGCATGGGGCATAACCGGTAGTTGGTGGTCAACTGAGCGAGTTGTGCACTGGTTTGCGAGGCGGAATCCCAGGAAAAGCGCGCCGGCGTTCGCCTTTTCCTGGGGTTTGCTTTTGTTTGGCGCGAATCGCGGTAAACAAGGTCTGAATAACGTCGCATAGCTCTTCCAGTTGTCCATCAAGTCGCGGTACTCCTACAGAAAGAGAGCCCGATGAGCGTATCAGTCGTCCTTGGCAACGCCCCCGCGTATGCGGGTGGGGCGTCGTTCGCGCTCTTTTTGGTGTTGCTAGCCTGGGCGAGCGCAATCGACCTGCGCGAGAGGCGGATTCCCAACAAGCTAGTGGCAGCGATGGCGGTGCTCTGGCTTGCCGTGCGCGTTCTGCTTGCCGTGATGGCGGCCGCCTGTTGCGCCGCCGGCTTCGGCTCGGGCGCGCAAATCGGGGATGCTGCCTTGGTTGCTTCTGCCACGATGATGAGGATGATTCCCTTCGGCCTGACGCTTGGCGACGGGCTTGTGGGGGCGCTTGTGCTCGGGGGTGGCTCGCTTGCGGTCTCGATCGCGTTCGAGCGCTTAGCCCAACGCCCCTCCATGGGAGGCGGGGACATCAAGTTGCTTGCGGTGGTCGGACTGTTCCTGGGCTGGGAACGGGGGCTGTGGTGCCTGTTCGCGGCGTGTCTCGTCGTCCTTGTGATGCAGATGGCGTCGCGCTTTCGCGAAGGCGGGAAGGGAATCGCCTCCCAGACGTTCCCGTTTGCCCCGGCGATTCTTGTGGGTGTCGCGATAGCTTCGATACTTTGAAAAAAGGCCCTTCGCGGCCTTCGGGTCGGAGGGCCTTTTTGTTGCAGAATTAGTCAATTATCCCATCCACATGATACGCCCCATGTCGGAAGTGTCGTATCCTCCGAGACTCGCAAACTCCTCGCGGAGCAGCCCTGATTCCAAGATGCCGAGCATTGCCTTTATGCCAGGCGTCTCGAATGCCGACTGCTTGAACACGAGGTCGTAGCGTTCCTTCTTGAGTGGGACGAAGTCGATCCCCTTCACCTGGCGTGCGATCTTCTCGCTGCCAACCGCAACGTCGGCGCGTCCGCGCGCCACCATGCTGGCAACGGCTATATGAGACTGCACCTCATCGCCATAGCCTTCGATCTCGTAGGGGTTGATGCCGTGTGCGCGAAGTGACTCGTCGAGCAGCACACGCGAGCCTGCACCCTTCTCGCGGTTGATGAGCCTTACGCCTTGCTCGCCCAGATCCTCCCACGCGTGGAGGTCCAGAGGGTTTCCCTTCGCGACATAGAGGCCCTGCGTGCGATAGGTGAGGTTCACCACTACGGCGGGCGTGCTCGGGAGGAGCTTCTGGACGAACGGGACGTTGTACTCGCCGGTAGCGCTATCCCAGAGATGCGCCGACGCCACCTGCACGTCGTCCTTGTACAGCGCGGTCAGCGCGTCGTAGCTGCCGATGTAGGAGCGCAGGCACTCGACGCCCGCCTGGGTCACGTAGTTCGAGAGCACGTCCAGTATCACGTCCTGACCGCAGATAACGAACCGGCCGCCCTGCTTTATCGGAACTACTTCTGGTTCGCGAGAGGTCTTGGACTTGGCGATGTAGGCCTGCACGTCGGTGTAGGAGAAGCGCAGCTTTCGTCCGACCTTGAAGGACGAAAGCTCTCCTCTGTTCTTGAGCGCATAGACAGTGTTCCTGCTCACCTGCAGAATCTCTGCCACCTCGTCCACGGTGAGCGCTTCGTCATTCCTCATGTCGTGTTCGCCTTACTCGCTGGTGTCTATTGGCGCGAACTGGCACGAACTTGGCTTGTCTTCACAAGCTCGTACCGTATCGTGGGTGAAGTTCATTATAATCCGCAAAGATAACATGGAACCCGTACATAAGGAGCAAAGGATCACATGGAGTCGCTTGTCGAGAACAGATGGTTTGCGGCGCTGCTCACGATCGCTGTGGGCTGCGCGTGCGGACTTCTCGCCAAGAGGATCAAGGTCCCGGCGGGATACATGATCGGGGCCTTCGTCGGCGTGTCGGCTCTGAGCATCTCCACAGGAGTCGCATGGCTTCCCACAGAGGTTCGCACGGGCGTGCAAATCGTGGCCGGCGCCTTCGTCGGATGCTCCCTTGAGCGTAGCGACCTTCTGCGCATGCGCGGTTCCGTGCGACCCCTTCTCCTCATGCTGTGCACCTTTCTCGCGCTCAACCTTGTCCTGGGATTCGCCATGAGCGCCGTATCGAGCATGGACCTGCGCACCGCCCTCATGTGCGCTGTGCCAGGGGGCATCAACGACACGCCCATCGTGGCCGCCGCCATGGGAGCGAACGGACCCGACGTCACCGTCATGCAGCTCATACGCCAGGTGCTCGGCATCGGAGCGTTCCCCATCATGATCGCAGCCTTCGACCGTGCACTCGATAGGCGCGGAAGGCCAGATCCCGGCACGCGCGACACCGCAGCCGCCGATGCGAAGCGCGAGAAATCGAAGCAGCGATCTGCCATCTCGACCGTGGTGGCGCTCGCCGTGGCCGTGGCAGCGGGCGTTCTCGGTCGGCTGTCGGGTGTGCCGGGGCTCACGTTCACGGCATCCATCGTGGCCGTGTCGGTGCTCAAGCTTGCCTTCGATTTCGCATACATCCCCAAGTGGGTGAAGAAGGCCTGTCAGCTGGTTGCCGGGTGCTACCTGGGCACGCTGCTCACGGCGGAGGGCCTCGCGGGACTCGCCGGCCTCATCGTCCCGGCGATCATCCTCATCGTCGGCTACACGGCGAACTGCTTCATCACTGGGAAGCTGGAGAGCAGGCTCTTCGGCTACGGGCGCAAGGAGGGGATGCTCATCGCTTCCCCTGCGGGGGCCTCCGACATGGCCCTCATCATGGAGGATCTGCGCGTGCAGAACGTGGATGTCGTCATCATGCAGGTTCTTCGCGCGGCTGTCGTGATGGCGCTCTTCCCCCAGATAGTCAATATCGTCTGTTTCGCATTGGGAGGTTAGGGCATGGCTAGGAAAGTAGCGGTTAACGGGCTTGGCAGGATCGGGAGGCTTGTGCTTCGCGAACTGCTCGAAGACGACAGGTTCGAGGTGGTGGCTGTGAATGACATCGCGTCGATGGATACGCTCGCATACCTGCTCAAGCACAGCTCGGAGCGCGGGCCGTTCGGTGAGGGCGAGGACATATACGGTGAAGGAGGGGCGCTTTGTGTGGGTGACTCGCGCATCCCAGCGTTCCAGGAAGCCGATGCGCGGCGTCTCCCGTGGCGCGAGCTCGGAGCGGAGCTGGTGCTGGAATGCTCAGGGGCCTATACTTCCAGTGAGAAGGCTCAAGCCCATCTTGATGCGGGAGCGAAGCGCGTGCTCATTTCTGCTGCTGCCGGGACCGATATCCCTACCATCGTCTGCGGAATCAACGATAGTGAACTGGATCCAGGTGCTGCCATGGTGTCCGGCGCGTCGTGCTCCACCGTGGGGCTCTCGCCGCTTGCCGCCGCTCTCGACGAGTGCGCTCCCATACTCCATGGCATATCGACGACGATACACGCGCTCACCCCTTCCCAGATGGTACTTGACGATGCCCAGAGGAACGGCAACCTGAGACGTTCGCGCACGGCGTCCACCAACATCATCCCGACGAGCGCGGCGGCTGCCAAGGCGGTGGGTCTCGTCATCCCTCATCTGAACGGGAAGCTCTCGGGATCTGCCATCCGGGTGCCGGTCACCAAAGGAAGCTACATCACGCTCTACGCATGCGTGACGGCAGATGAACTGGATGCGGCGTCCCTCAATGCGGCGCTCAAGGGCTGGGCGGACGGGAGGCCGGAGTTCGGATATACCGAAGAGGAGCTCGTCTCGGAGGACATCGCGAACACGCGTCTGGAGTCGATCTTCGATGGAACGCAGACTAAGGTGTCCCCGGCGGGCGAGGGCACGTACATGGTGGAGGTCGCCACCTGGTTCGACAACGAAACGTCCTACGTGGCCCACTTCGTCAGGCTCGCCTCGCTGATGTAGAACAGATCAAGTCACAATCCGAAGAGTCAACGGTATAGCAGCAGCTTTCCTGCTCGTGTTCTTCTTCGCGCATGCAGCGTTCGGGGTGACGGCAGAACACTTCGTCATCCCTCGATCCCTCATGCTCCTCGTGTGGGTCGGGGTTGCTGTCTGCGCCGCCCATGTCGTACTCTCGGCATTGACGAGCCGTGAGATGCTCTTGGATACGGTGCGCCCACCAAGCCTCAAGAAGAAGCGACACCTCGTTTTAAAATGGGTGTCGGGAATCGTGTTGCTGCTAGCAGCAACTATGCACTGTCAAGGGAATTCTAGTTTCGGTTTTAGCGCCTTTCTCTCTTGTTTGGCCCTAGTATTGATTTGCGCACAGAGCTGGATAGGAATGCGCTCAATGGTAAAAGATCTGGGCGCGAAAAAGATACGTCGAAGTATGTGTAGAGTCACATTATGCTTCATGGCTATAACCTGAAGCTCGGGAAGCTGATCTTCCCGCAGATGGAGGTCTGTGCTACCCACTAGAAATCGCGAAGGGTCTGAAAAAAGCTATTGACGCGCTTTGTCATTTGCCATAGAATACTATCTTGCGTTTGCTCGAACGGATTCTCCGCGAAAGGCAAGCACGTATGGTCAGGTAGCTCAGTTGGTAGAGCAGCGGACTGAAAATCCGCGTGCCGAGGGTTCAAGTCCCCCTCTGACCACCATAAACTCAAGACCCCGCTTCGGCGGGGTCTTTTGTATTTCCGGCTTTTCCGCTCTCGTCGCAATCCAAACGCACTCCTCTCGGGCGAAACGCGAGGGGGTGAAATTCAGCGTCGGCGGGCTCCGCTACGATTCGAGCACATCCCCATTGCTCGTGACGAAGATCGCCTTGCGGATGGCGGGGTGCTCGCGGGCGAAGGCGAGTCCCCGCACGGTGCCAAGTGCGAGCAAGGTGGTGGAATATCCCTCGGCGTCGATCGACCGATTGGCGATGACGGTTGCTCCTGCGACGTCAGTCTGCACGGGCATTCCCGTTTCGGGCGAGAGGATATGGTGGTAGAACTTCCCGTTGACCCCGCAGCAGCGCTCGTAAATGCCGCTCGTCACCGCAGATGCGTTGCAAAGCGGTACCGCTCCCACGATAGAGTTCTCGTCGCGGGGGTCGCGGATTCCGATGTTCCACGCTATGCCGCCGGGCTTTTCCCCGTGCGCCACCACGTTGCCTCCGAGGTTGATGAGGAAGTCCTCCAAGCCCTCTTTGAGAAGCACGCTCGTGAATTTGTCGGCAATCCACCCCTTGGCGATTCCTCCGACGTCGACTGCCGCTTGCGGGTCGGCAAGTTGGGCGAAATAGCACCCGCTCTCTTCCCGTACGCGGACGCCGCGCCAGTCGACATGGGCGACAGCTTCGCGAAGTGCATCCTGCGAGGGAATGATCGCGCGGCGCAAGTCCCATAGCTGCACGGCTGTGCCCATCGTGATGTCGAAGCGCCCGTCGCTGTCGGCGCAGTAGGAAAGTGCGCACTCCAAAAGGTCGGCCGTGTCGCGCGAAATCTCAACAGGGGTACCTTCCGCCCTGTTCAGGCGCGAAATATCGGAATGGGGAAGCGTTCTTGAGAAGAGCCGCTCGAGCCTGCGAGCCTCCTTGCGCACGCGCCCGAACGCCGAAAGGCAGGCTTGCTCGGGCGCGAACGCCTGCAGCGTGATCGCGGTGTTGAACGCGAAGAAGTGCTGTGCGACCATGCCCGCCTTGTTGGGGCCGCTCGTTTCGAGGAAGTCTTCTTGCGGAATCGCGTCTTGGATGACGCCTGCTTTGTTCATGCTATGCGCGCTCCTTGCGATGCTCGACAGCGAGGGAAAGCGCCAGCTCGCGGGTTCCTCTTGCGATTTCGGTGGCGTCTTTGCATTCTCCTGAAAGCTCACCGCTTGCAACCGCCAGGCAGCATGCGAGAACGATTGCCTTGTTCGTGAGTCTATCCATGACTGCATGGTATCAAACTCTTGCGCCCCTTACCGCCGCGTGATTTCTCTGCGCGCATCGTGCGCGATAAAAAGGCGCCCGCATTCGCTTCTGGAGCCGCGTTCGGGCTCGCTTCCTATCCTTTCGCGAGATTGCTCTGCTCTCGCGGCGTTTCTTCGTATGCTTCGGGTTTCTTGTGCGCTACACTGTTCCTCATGAAAACGGGGCAATTCAAACAAACGAGGGTTCGGAAATTGACCGCAGACGAGCTGGCCGAGATCGACCAGGCGGACTCTCCTGCGCTCAGCATGCTTTCACGCTGGGCAAACAAGAAGATGCAGTGCGCGCATTGCAAACGCTGCACGCTTCGCTGCGAGGTGCTCAAGGAACCTGGCCTCGATGTGGGCACGGTTCAGGAAGCGTACGACCGCGTCATGTCCCTTCCCGCTGACGAGCGCCCCGCCGCGGTGGCCGAGCTCATGCAGTCGAACTACGACATGTACCATGCGCTTCGCCGCTGCTGCTTCTGCGGTTACTGCACGGCGGACTGCGCGGTTCACATGCTCGCTCCCGACCGCATGCGCGACTGGCGCGAGCTGTTCATGCAATCGGGGCTCTACCAGCCCGAAAAGCTCACGATGGTCGACAACGAATGGCACATCTTCAGCGCCTACCGCGCTATCTTCGGCATAGGATATCCCGAAATCGTCGCACTGCGCGATGCGGCCGCGTACGAGCCGGGAACGTTCGACACGGTGTTCTTCCCCGGGTGCTCGCTGGTGAGCTACGCGCCCGATCTGACCCGTCGCGTGGGCGAATGGCTCACCGCCGCGGGATTCAAATGGTGCATGTCCGACGACTGCTGCGGAAGTCCGCTCATGAGCGCGGGCTTCTTCGATCGCGCTGCGGCGCATCGCGAGAAGATTTTCGAGCAGATAAAAGCCGCGGGCATCACGCGCATGGTAACCGTTTGCCCTGGTTGCGGGGAGGAATTCGCCGAGCTTATGGCCGACGATATCGACATCATCCCGCTGCCCGAGCTCATCTTGGAGCGCGGTCGCGAAATGGAGCGCGCGGCGGGGGTCGCACTGCGCGCCGACGGCATGCCGGAAGATGTTGACGCGGCGGTTCGTGCGGCGGGGCTTTCTCCTTCGAGCGTGCCTTCCGTCACCGTGTTCGACTCATGCCACGACCGCCACGACGGACGTCATGGTCGGGCGATTCGCGGCGTGCTGCGCCGCTATATGCCGCAGGTCGAGATTCGCGAGATGGACGAGCGCCGCAAGCAGACGCTGTGCTGCGGGGCGGGTGGCGCCGTTGCGGGCTACGATCCCGACATCACGAAGCGCCGTGTCATGCGCGTGGTGGACGAAGCTCATTCGACGGGCGCGAACACGCTTGTCACCATGTGCCCCACCTGCACGTACACCATCGCACAGGAGAACCTGTCCGCAGCGCCCGAGCGCATGATCGACAGTCATAACTACCTGGAGCTGTTCTTCGGGCAGACCATTGACTGGGCGGTCGTCTTCGATCAGCTCGGTTCCATGTGGACAGGCGAATACGGCCCGTGGTTGAACGCCACGTTCTTCTCGTAAGGAACCTTCGGGATTCTCATCGACCTCTCTGCAAGGTTAACGGGCTTCGAGGGCCGAAGCGTTCTGCGATTTGCGGAACGCTTCGGCCCGATGTGTCCTATTTCTTCTTGAGGATAAATATATTCTTGACTTGGAATAATTAAAGAGGTATTCTTCAAATCGTTCCAAAGATTTCTCCTCACTCCACTCGTCCGAGAACAAGGCCGCCTCCCCCGCGGCCTTTTCTCGCTTCTGGGGATGATTTGCGCACGTGCGCGGCGAGGCTGCGAGTGACGGGCAAGCCGCGAGGGCTGGAATGCCCGCGGACACGGGATGCGCGCGGTGGACGTGCCGTGGCGGGCGGGTGGAGGATGTACACGGCAGGTAGGCGCGCAGCCTCGCGCACTGATTGACTTCCCTCTATTTCCCCGGGCGGGGAAGCTTCTTAAACAGCGCCCAAGCGCGTTGCTTTCCCTCGGGGGTATCAAGCATGCCCTCCAAATCCCGAAACGCTACGCCGTTGCGGCAGAAGATGCGGCAGGCCTCGTCAACTGGGATGTTTTGCCGATAAGCGCGCGCGAGCTGGGCGGCTGCCGCGGCATCCGTCGCCACGATCGCAAGCGGGTCGATTCCTTCCACAAGGGTGAACAGGTCGACATCGCCGAGCGGGATATCGTCGACGGCGAGGGTCACGAAGGCCAGCGCGCCGCCGTAGCCGAGGGCAGCCATCGAGCTTTCAAGGGCGTGCCGTGCCGCCTCGCTTGCTTCGCGGGAGCCAATCGCGCAGGCGAGCGTCGTGCGCGATCCCGACACGTAGTCGGCGTACAAGTCCCAAACAAGGCTGCCGTTCGCCTCGTAAATGTTACTTCTTGTGGATTCTTTCACATCAATCCCCCATTGGGTGGCTTGAAGGGGTATACCTGAACCCATGATAGCAAGAAACAAAGTGCTGGGTTTGCGATTATGCGCGAGGTGCGCCTGTCCGCCCGGCGCGATGAAGGAGGCTGTTTATGTGCACAAACGGTATTAACACTGGTCAATTCTCCCAGATGATCGACCAGATCGACGATCATATCAAGCTGGAGCGCCGCTGGGCCCACATGCTTGCCCACCAGGCGGGCGATGCCGGCTTTGCGCAGACGAACGAGAAGCTCCACAACGTGCAGGCGCTGCTCGACGACGTGCGCGCCATGCTCGACGAGGCGAAAGACGCGCTCGAGGACGACGCGGAAAACGCTCCTGGTGTCACCGTCAACCTCGTGTAAGCGGCGCGCATCATGAGCAATGACCTCATGCGCTTCTCGGTGGCGATGCCCGAGGAGCTTTTGATGCGCTTCGACCAGCTGGTCGCTCGCCGTGGTTTGGCGAAGAACCGCAGCGAAGTGGTGCGCGACCTGGTGCGCGATGCGCTCGTCGAGGACGAGTGCGCGACTCCTGGCGTGGAGGTGATGGGCACGCTGACGATCGTGTTCGACCATCATGCGTCGGATGTGCAGGAGAAGCTGCACAACATTCAGCACGACTATTTCGGCAACATCGTGTCCACGCTCCATGTGCATCTCGACCAGCATCATTGCTTGGAAGTGGTGATTCTGCGTGGCGAGACCGGGCTCGTGCAGACCATCGCGAACCTGATCCTTGGCACGAAGGGCGTGAAGAACGGGCGACTGGTCCTCACCACCGCGGGCGAAGGATTGTAAAGGGGCTTTCGCGAAGGGCCCTGCGAAGTTTCCGCGAAGGGCACTGCGAAGGGTTCTCTCAAAGAGTTTCGTCGGGGACTTTGCAGAGGGTTCCCGCAAGGAGCTCCCATAAAGGAAAAGACGCGAGAAGCGCCCAGGTGGGCGGCCTGTTCGGTCGCAGCCTGGGCGCTTCGTCTTGTTCGCGCTACTCCTTGCTCGGGAAGTACGGGCAGCCTTCTTTGAGGCACTCGGCGTTTCTCGTGTAGAACGCGCAGGTCACCTTTTCAGGTACCTCCATTTCCACGCCGTGCATCTCCTTGGCGAAGGCGACGCCCTCGAGAATCGCCGTGAATCCCGTGCGCTTGCAGCAGCGCGGGCCTCCCAAATCGGCGAGCTTTCCCAAGATGCGCGAGGTCAAGCGCTGCGTTTGTGCCCAGGGGTCGCGCGTCATGGGCGTCGACCCGGAAACGATCGACCACCACTGCCCGGCGCTCGTCGCGGCGCCGCATGTGCCCCAGAACCCGCAGGTGCCGCCCGGCACGAGAAGTGAGCGCTTCTGCAGCTCGGCGAGCGCCTTGTCCAAGTCGATGTCGCCGCCAGCGTTCTTGTAGGCGGCCATGAGCGAAGCCCCGATGAGGGTGTGGTGCTCGGGCCCGTTCGGGTAGATCGACTTGTCGCTCATGATCTTCTGCGCGATGCGGATGGGGTTCTTCGAGTCGGTTTCGCGGCATACGGCCATGATGTGCTCGACCCCGCCCGCGCGATGGCATGCGTCGCATACGTAGTGGCCTTCGACGCAGACGGAATGCCCTGTCTCCTTCTTGCCGCAGATCTGACAGGTGACGTCTTGCGCCTCCTCGAAGTAGGCAAGCGGCTCCCCGCATACCAGGCAAATTCCCTTTCCTGCTGACATAAATCCCCTCTCTCTTGCCTTTACCAGGCTAGCTCCACTTCACTGTCTTGCGAACGAGAAGCCCTACCAGGAAGTCCAAAATGGTGACAACGATCCCGACCATGATAATGCCCGCGACGACGTTCGTGTAGTTCGCGTAGTTCGTGTAGTTGATGACGAAGTACCCAAGCCCGCTTGTGGCGCCGTACATCTCGGCCATGACCAGCATCAACATGGCGGTCGGCAGCTGTGTTTTCAACCCGGTCGCAACCGTGGGGTACAGATACGGCAGAAGAACCCGGAAGATCATCGTGGGCGTGGAAAGCCCCATCATGCGCGCCGAGTCGAGGATGTGCTTGTCGAGGGACTCCACGCGCAGGATGGTATTCAAAAGCGTCGGCCAGAAGATGCCGAGGAAGATAACGGCGACAGCCGCGGCTTTGAACGAGGGCAGAAGCATCACGAGATACGGCGCGAACACGATGGCCGGCACGGGCGCGAGCACGTGCGCAATGGGGTAGACCGCTTCGCGCACCTTGGGCATCCAGCCCACGAACAGCCCGATGATGTTGCCGGCGATAAGCGAGGTGATGAAGCCCTCTGCGAGCAGGATCATCGATGACGTTACGTTCTTGAGGAGCTCCTCCCATCGCGCGGGGAACACAGCGAACACGTTCTCGGGGTTGGGGATGAGCACCGGGTGCGTGAGCTTTAAGTCGGTCGAGACGGTTTCCCAAACGATGAGCAGCAAAAACACGACGATCACGATGTGGCACGTCGAGCGCTTCCGCCCGCCCGCAAAATAGCGCCACAAGAACAGCGCCTCGATGATCGCCGCGGCGACGTAGAAGGGGACGCTCGTCTTCGGGTGGACCTTGCCGGGAATCGCAATTGCTGCGAGAAGCGCCAGGAACAACACGTTCGCCAGGACAAACGACACGGTGAGCACCTGACGTGCAAAGCTTTTGGTCTGGGTGGGCGCAGGTGTTGTGGTGCGTGCGACCGAAGGCGCCGCGACGCCTGCGACTTCGCTTTCGGCGGCGCGCGGGTTGTCTGCAGTAGGCTTTTTCCCGAGTGACATCAGCAGTCCTCCTTTCCCGTTGCGGTGGCGTCGAACAGCTCCATGACCTCGCGTTTGACGTCGCGCAGCCGCACATCCTCCACGATGGCCTCGGCGTTGCGAGCTCGGTCTTTCGGCAGGACGAATTCGCGCGTGATGTGGCGGGGTTCCATGAAGACGATGCGGTCGGCGAGAATGAGCGCCTCGTCGATGTCGTGCGTCACGAAGACCGCCGTCTTGCAGCAGCCTTCGCCCTCGTTCCACAGGCGCAGCAACAGCTCTTGCAGTTTGCCGCGGATGAGCGGGTCGAGCGCCCCGAAGGGCTCGTCGAGCAGCATCGTGGGCGCATCGATGCCCAGCGCACGTGCGATCGCCACGCGCTGGCGCATGCCGCCCGAGAGCTGGAAAGGATAGCGGTTCGCTGCGTCTTCCATGCCCACCTGAGCAAGCAGCTCTGTCGCGCGCACTTTCGCCTGCTCCTTGGAGATGTCCTTGTTCGTCTGACGAATCGAGAACATGACGTTCTTAAGGGCGGTCTGCCAGGGGAACAAAGAGTAGCTTTGAAACACGATTGACCGGTCGGGCCCAGGCCCCGAAACTGGTACATCATCGATAAGGATTTCTCCCGAAGTTGGCATCGACAGGCCTGCGAGCAGGGACAACAGCGTCGACTTGCCGCAGCCTGAATGGCCGATAAGACATACGAACTCGCCGTCGGCGATTTCAAGGTCGATGTCCTCGAGCGCCAGAAACGATTCATTGCCGTCGACGTAGGAGTAGCTCACGTTTTTGAATGAGATGGCAGGCATGGGGTCCTCGCGATATCGGATGGAAAAGACGCGCGCCCGCGAGCCAGGCTGCGGGCGCGCTGGGGAAGGTGGTTAGATGCCGAGCGTGTTGTGCTTCTCGTACTCGGCAGCGAGCTTCTCGTAGAAGTCCTTGTTCTCGCCGCGCTCGATAAGCGCATCAAGCGCTGCCTTGTAGATGGTCGAGTCCATGTGCTCGACGATGAGCTCCTTGTCGGTGTCGTCGATGTCGCCGTTGTCGATCATGTCGCCGTAGAACGCCTTCACGTCGTCGGTGTAGGGGTCCATCTCGAACTTCATCGCGGCAACGTAGCCGCCCTTGCCGTACGTGATGTTCTCGATGTACTCCTCGGGTTGGCCGGAGTACTCAACGATGGTCGCGATGGTTCCCGCGTGGTCGCTCTCGATGTCGTAGAGGGCGCGCAGGTTGGCGATTTCGAACTTGATGAGCGCCGAGCGCTTCTTCTCGAACGCCTTGCGATTCGTGGTTTGGCGGCAGCAAGGGAATTCTTTGCCCGTCAGCTCGTTGGGGCGGAAGGCGACAGCGCATTTGCCGCCCTGCGTGGCGACGTAGCCGTAACCGCTGTTCACGAAGCACATGTCGATCTCGCCGTTTTCAACTGCGGCAACTTCGGCAGCAGAGCTTTCCAGCAGGATGAATTCCACGTCCTTGCCGTCCTCGATGCCGTTTTGGCGCAGCCAGCTCTTGGTGATCATGTGGCCGGTCTCCATGCGGAAACAGCCGATCTTCTTCCCCTTGAAATCCTCGGGCTTCTTGTAGGCGTCCTTGTTCTCGATGAGCGTGACGCACTCGGAGCCATCGGCGACGGTCCCACCGAAGATGACCAGGTCATCGCCCTGTCCGATATAGGTGCAGGAGGGGATGGAGCCGAAGGGGAGCACGTCGGCGGTGCCGTTGGAGAGCGCAGGCATTGCCTCGGGGAAGCCGCCCGACACGGTCTGCGTGGCGACGTTGAGCTTCTCTTCCTCGTAGTAGCCCTTCTTGAGGGCCAAGATGATGGCGGCGATCTTCGAGTCCTTGCCCAGAAGCACGATGTTGAGGTCTTCGGTGTCGGCCGAAATCGTGTTGTCGTACTTGCTTTCGGGGGCGTCGGTTTTCGCCTCGGACTTGTCCTCGGTTTTCTGCTCGCTTGCACATCCGCCGAGAGCGGCGATGCCGGCGAGCGCTCCTGCGGCTGCCGCGCCCTTGATGAAGGTGCGGCGGGAGAGTTTGTCGGTGAGCTGGGCCATGCGGTTCCTCCTTGGCTTGTTGGGATGTCACCTATAAAGACATGATTCACATATAGCACATAAGCCAGCATTAGACACATGACAATAATCTAAAACGACACTATTAATCTTGCATAGGTAGTGGATGAGCTGAGGAAACGCTATCGAATGGGTATGCATTAATGAGGCAGTTCCCTATATAAACTAGCATGGATTGGCATTCAAGCTGGCGTGATACTGTGTCGCTCTTGCCGCTGCCGTGCTGGCCGATTGCCCTGTTTCTGCTGTTTGCCTTCTGTCCGAGCGCGATTGCGTCTCCGTTGCGCGTTCTGGCGTATCATGGGGCAAACTAAGAAATCGCTTCATCCACGAAGGGGGATTTATGTCCAAGAAGGAAAAGAAGCAGAAGCTGGGAAAACTCGCCCAGGCGGCGAAGCGCGCGCGAAAGGATAAGGCGTTGGCTGGCGAGTGCTCGTGCGGTCGGTCCACCGAACGAGCAATCGTCGCGTTCGACCGGTGGCAGCCCTCGCCTGTGCCTGCCGCGGAATCGGCAACGCTTCCGCCCTATAGCTCGGATGCGTCTTACAGCTGCTCCGACGATGCCTACGCCGGGCGCAAGAAAACAGTTGTCGTCGACTTTTTGTATCTCGACCTAACGGTATGCGAGCGTTGCCAGGGTGCTGACAAGCGCGTCGAGCGTGCGGTCGAGCTGTGTCGCCCAGTGCTTGCTGCGTGCGGCTACGATATTACGCTGAACTCGGTAAACGTCGACAGCGAATGGCTTGCCGAGCAGTACGGCTTCTACAGCTCGCCAACCGTTCGCGTGAACAACGTCGACATCTGCCCCTCCATTGAGGAGAACGACTGCGACTGCTGCAGCGACATCGCTAACTACGATGTCAAATGCCGCCTGTTCCCGTTCAACGGTACGTACTACGAGGTGCCGCCGACGGATCTGCTCGTGCGCGGCATCATGGAGGTCGTGCTTCAGGGCCGCATGGCCGAACCGTGCGCCGATAAGCCTTACGAGCTGCCTGAAAACCTTGCTGGCTTCTTTGCCGGCAAGCGAAAGAAGGATGCGGAGAATCGCGCTGAGCAGGGCGAGGGTGAGAGTTGCTGCGGCGACGGCGGCGAATCCTCCTCGTCGAGCTGCTGATAGGCGATTCGCGGGCGGTCGTCCGCAAAAAAGCCTTCAATCATGGTCTTGAGCTGATAAAAGACAATACAAAGTATTAGATTCAGTCTATTACTTTCAATAAATGTAGTAAAATGGTGTTGACAATGCGGGTGCGCAGTTGATGTGCACCCGCGCTGCATCTTTAGGGAAAGTAAGGAAGGAAGCTGCATGGAACTCAATCTCAATCGCCGCCAGTTCGTCGCTGCTGGAACCGTCGCAGCGATGGGCGCTATGGTCGGTTTGGCCGGGTGCTCCTCGAGCGATTCTAAGACCGACGCCAAGACCGACGACAAGAAGGTCGAGGCTCCCGAGAAGCTCGTGTTCGCGTGGGAGCCGGGCGCGTCGGAGGGCAAGTACGAGAACATGCGCGACCTCATTGCCGAAGCGATGGCAGAGGGAGCGGGTGTGCCGTGCGAGCCGATGACCACCACCGACTACAATGTGTGCATCGAGGCTGTGAACTCGGGCAAGGCCCATTACGCCTCGCTTGGCGCCAAGGAATACGTTGAGCTCCACAAGAAGAACCCCGCAGTCGAGGTCGCCTGGGTCCTCTCCGACGGGGAAGGCAAGCTGAACCAGGTTTCCTACCATTCTCAGATTCTCGTGCTCGACGAGAACGCCGACAAGTACAAGAAGGGCGATTCCTACGAGCTTACGCAGGATGCCATGAAGGGCAAGAACATGTCCTGGGTCGAGCTTTCCTCGACTTCGGGCTACGTCATTCCCTCGATTGCGCTTGCGACAGAGTTCGGCATCTCCGACTCCGAAGAGCTCGGCGAGTCGGGTAAGTTCTTCAACACGGTGCTCTTCGGCGGCAGCCATGTGAACTCTATCTACAATGTGCTCACCGGCGACGCCGACTTCTGCGCGTGCGACGACACCGGTGCGGCGAACAACTACAACGTCATCGAGGGCGAAAACGGCGAGCTTGGTGCGCTCTACGAGATTAAGTCCGGTCTCGAGGCGCCGCTCGACAAGTACGCCGGCGTGAAGCTGCGCTGCGTGTCGTCCCTGCCCGTTCCCGCGGTTCCCTTCGTCGTGAACACCGATTACGTTCCCGAGGACATGAACAAGAAGGTCGTCGACTACATGTGCTCCGACGCGGTTTCCGGCAACAAGGAGCTGTTCAAGGACCCGAGCGACAAGGACACCGTGACCAAGTGGAAGCAGACCACGGGCAAGGTCACCTTCACCCCCGCCGACGACCCCTATTACGACGACTTCCGCAAGCTCATCGGCGAGGAATAGCGCTCCATGCCGCATACTGGGTGGCATGACTGAAAGGGAAGGGAGGCGCCGGTGGGTGCGACTGAGACACTGCTCCAGGTCGAGGGGCTGACGAAAAGCTACGATGGCTCCTCGAAGGCACTCGAAGGCGTCTCCTTCTCCTTGAATCGTGGGGAGTTCGTCTCCCTTATCGGCAGCTCGGGTGCTGGCAAGTCCACGCTTCTGCGCTGCATCAATCGCCTGATCGACCCGACTTGCGGCTCCGTCGTGTTCGATGGACGGGAAACGTCGTCGGCTCGCGGCCGTGCGCTGCGCGAGATCCGCCGCCGCATGGCGATGGTGTTCCAGGGATACAACCTGGTCTATCGTTCGACGGCGATAGAGAACGTACTTCAAGGCCGTCTTGGCTACAAGAATTCTCTCATGGGCGCTCTCAGCATCTTCACGGAAGAGGAGAAGCGTGCGGCTTTCGATGCGCTTGATCGCGTGGGGCTCGGGTGCTGCGCGTATATGCGTGCCGACCAGCTTTCGGGTGGCCAGAAGCAGCGCGTCGGCATCGCCCGCGCACTGGTGCAAGACCCGCTGCTCATCTTGGCCGACGAGCCCATCGCGAGCCTCGATCCGAAATCTTCGAGAACGGTGATGGAGCATTTGCGCTGGGCCGCAGATGAGAGGGGGATCGCCTGCTTGGTAAGCCTTCATCAGGTGGAATACGCGCTCGAGTTCTCCGACCGTATCATTGCGGTGTCGGATGGAAAGCTCGTTTTCGACGGTGCGCCGGATGATCTGACCCCAAGCATCATCGCGTCGGTTTATGGCGAGGAGGATCCCTCGAGCTCGACTGCGGAGTGCTGCTGATGACTCTTCTCAAGAAGCGCGGATGCGCTGGTTGCCAGCCGGCTGGCGAACCGCTCGCAGGCGAGGGGAAGGCGTCGCCCGACCCGCTGTTCTTTCCGAAACGGCACGCGTCCTATGCGGGTATTCTCATCGCCTTCATCGCGGTGACGTTCGTTGCGGGCGGGCATATCGACTTCGGTTTCCTTGATGCTGCCAAGGATTTCCCTGGCGGCTTCGTGTGGTTCGTCGAGCAGTTCATGCCGAACGCCAAAGCGTTCGACCAGATGGGAAAGATAGTCTCTGCGCTCGCTATGACCATCTTGGATGCCATCGCCGCAGGCACGCTCGCCGCGGTTATCGCGTTCATTCTGGCTGTCATCGCCTCGCGCGTATCGGGGGTCGGCGGCCCTGTCCAGATGGTCATCCGCGCGTTTGCGACGGTGCTCCGCAATATCCCGACCGTCGCGTGGGGCTTCATCCTTCTCTTCTCCTTCAAGCAGGCGGAATTCACCGGCTTTCTGGCGCTGTTCTTCAAAAGCCTCGGTTTCCTGACGCGCGCCTTCATCGAGACGATCGACGAGGCGGATGCCGGGTCGATCGAGGCGCTCAAGGCAACGGGGGCGTCGAAGCTTCAGATTATCGTGCATGGTGTCTTCCCGTTAAGCCTGACGCAGGTGGTGAGCTGGGTTCTCTACATGATCGAGACGAACTTCCGGGACGCGACGCTCGTCGGCATGCTCACGGGCACGGGAATCGGGTTTGTGTTCAACTGGTATTACCGCACGTTCAAGTATCCCACGGCGGGGCTCGTCATCATCTGCATTGCTGTGGCCGTGATCGTCGTCGAGGCGGTTTCCAACTACGTGCGCCGCCGCATCGGCGCTCCCGACGGTCATTCGGGCGAGATGCGCGCTTCGCACGGGAAGATTAAGGTGCGCGTGCGCACGACGTCGGGCACCGTGCTCGCCGTGCTTGTCGCCTTCCTCGCCATCGCGACGACTTACACGATGGCGAACATGGGCTACGGCTCTGCCGACACGATTCAGGCGGCATCCGATCTGGTCGAGTACTTCAAACTCATGTTCTTGTCCCCCTATCTTTCGAACTACACCTGGGCCGATATGTTCGAGGGGCTTGCTGTCACCCTCTGCATCGCGGTGCTGGCGACGGCGGGCGGTGCGCTCATTGCGCTCGTGCTGTCGCTCCTTGCGGCGAGCAACCTGTCGAACAAGCTTGTAAGCAACATCATCAAGACCGTGATGGCTATCATCCGTTCGGTTCCTACGATTATTTGGGTTCTGGTGTTCACCGTTGCCATCGGACTCGGCTCCGAAGCCGCCGTGATCGGCATGATGTTCCACACCGTCTCCTTCCTGACGAAGGCGTTCTCCGAGGCGTTCGAGGAGGTCGACCAGGGCTCTCTCGAGGCCCTCAAGGCGACGGGCGCGACGTGGTGGCAGCAGATTGCGCGCGGCGTGTTCCCCGACAAGCTCAACGAGATACTGTCGTGGATCTTCATCCGCTTCGAGAACAACTTCGTCGGAGCAGTCACTGTCGGCGCCATCGCGGGCTCGGGCGGCATCGGCTACTATCTCTACATCGTTGCGAACTATATGTTCAACTGGCATGAGATGGGGCTCATCATCTATCTCTGCCTCGCCGTTTCCGTCACGTTGGAAATCATCGCTACGCAGCTGCGCAAGCGTTTCATCGTGCATCGCTAGGCGCGTGGCTTTTCGGGTAAGATGGCCGCATGGAATCATTCGAACTGACATTGACGCATTATTCAGGCGATGGGGAAAGCGTCGTCGTGCCCGAAGGGGTGACGGCTATTGCTCATCGTGCGTTCGCCAACAACGATGCCGTGCGCGATGTCGCGCTGCCCGAGGGCGTTGTCGAGGTGGCAAGCCAGGCGTTCGCGTCGTGCGTGCACTTGCAGCGCGTTTCGTTGCCCGAATCGCTCGAGATGATAGGGGCTGCCGCGTTTCGCGGGTGCCGCGACCTGCGCGAAATGCGTCTTCCCCAAAGGCTTGCAACACTTCCCGAGCAGGTGTTTCTCCGCTGCTTCCATCTGGGGGAAATCGTCTTGCCCGAGAGGCTTGAGGTGATCGAAAACGAGGCGTTTCGCAAATGCGGCGAGCTTCGGTCGATCGATCTGCCATCAACCGTGAACTGGATTGGCGAGAGATGCTTCAAGGATTGCACCTCGCTTGAGGAGATAACGCTTCCTGCGGGAGTGCGCTCGCTCGAGTCCCAAGTGTTCGCGGGATGCGTGAGCTTGCGGACGGTTCACTCGGCTTGCGCGCTCGACTACATCGCGCCCGACGCGTTCGACGGCTGCCCGGCGATCGAGGTCGTGCCATGCGTAGAGTAGTGGCATCAGCCTGCCAGGGGTGTCTGTCCAACTGCCCCGTGCAGGTGACGATTGAAGACGGACGCGCGGTGAGGGTTCGCGGCAACGCGGCGAGCGCGGCAACGGGTGGGGGCGTGTGTCCCGCTCTCGCGATAACCCTTGAACAGGAATACGACCCCGATCGCGTGACAATGCCGCTGCGGCGCCGCAACCCTCGAAAAGGCCGTGGCGTTGACCCCCAGTTCGAGCCTGTGACGTGGGATGAGGCCCTCGATGAGATAGCCGATCGAATGATGGCGCTGCGCGAGGCGGGGCATCCGGAGCGCCTTGCTCTCGCAAAGGGGCGCTCGACCGGCATCAGCGAGGTGCTGACGCGCGTCCTCCCCGAGATATACGGCACGCCGAACAGCTTCAACCACGATTCCATCTGCGCTGACGCTGAGAAGTTGGCGACGGGGGCGATGGATGGGGTCTACGACTACCACGATTACGATTGGGAGCATCTGGAGTGCGCTATTCTGTGGGGCGCCGACCCTATTGCGTCGAACCGCCAGAAGGCGTACGCGAGGCGCTCTCTTCCCGAGGCGCTTCGTCGCGGAGTGCCGGTGTTCGTCGTCGACCCTCGCCGGTCGATGACGGCCGAGCTCGTCGAGAAGGGGGCTCGCCGCAAGGGCAGCGCGAGCGCTGGAGACTCGAACGGCTTGACGGCGTTGGACGCAGGCGGCTCGGGGCTGTGCGACTTGAGCCCGTGCGATTCGGCAGCCCGCGTTTCGGGCTTGCGCGCCTCTCCCGCGGCGGAGCCCTCCGACGCGGGATGCTGGGTTCCCGTCGTTCCCGGAACTGACGGCGCCCTTGCGTCTGCCATCGCCCGCGTGATTCTCGTCGAGGGGCTCTGGAACCGCGATTACGTCGGGGATTTCAAGGATGGTGAGAACCTTTTCGCTGAGGCCGCCCAGCTCAAAGGCGCAGTCGATGAGGCTTTCTTCCAGGAGAGGTTTACGCATGGCGTCTGCACATGGTGGAACGAGGAGCTTTTCGACAAGACGCCCGAATGGGCCGAGGCGGAAACTGGTGTCCCCGCATCGCTCATCGTGCGGATGGCGCACACGTTCGCGAGGGCGGGTCAGCGCTCGGTGTCGTGGATTTCTCCGGGCGTCGCCATGTCGGCCCGCGGTCTTTACTCGGGGATGGCCTGCTATGCGCTCAACGGCCTTGTCGGGTCCATCGGGGCGGAAGGCGGCGTGCTTGCCTTCCCCTCGCTTCCTGTCAATAAGCTTCCCAGCACCGAACCGTATCGCGATGGCGCGGCTCGTCGCGCATGCTCGTCGCCTCGCGTCGATATCCCCCAGCGGGTGGACTTCCTGTGCGCTAAAGCAGGCCGGGCGCATTGCGCACCGGTGACGAACCTTATCCCCGAGGCGATAGAGGGTGGGCGCGTCGATATGCTCGTTGCCTACTGGTGCAATTACCCGTTTTCGTGCACGGGCGCCTCGCGGTGGGAACGCGCGCTCGAGAAGCTTCCGTTCCTCGTGCATGTGACAACCCATGTCTCGGAGATGTCCCAGTTTGCGGACATCGTGCTGCCTGCGCGCCATCATCTTTTCGAGACGTGGGGGTTCGCGCGCTGCCGGCAGAACAAGCGCTCGTCGATTGTGCTCGAGCAGCCTTGCGTCGAGGCTTTCGGCGAATCGCGCAATGACGAGGCAGGCGTTGCCTTTGCCCTGGCGGAGAAGCTTGCTCGCCGCGGGTTCCCCAACGTGCTCGCTTACTATCAGCGCGAATGTGCCGATCCTTGTACGGGCGTCCCGCCGACGTCGGGAGACGAGCTGGCCGAATACGTGCTCAAAGCGATGACTGCGCCGCTCTGGCAATCTGGCGATGCGGATGGCGTGGGCGTTTCGGAAAGCGCCTGGGGGGACTTTCTCGCGAAGGGCATCTGGGAGACGGGCCCCGTTCAAGGCAGGCGCGTGGGCGAGACCCCTTCTCCTCTTCCCACGCCATCGGGGCGCTTTGAGCTCGAAAGCGGTGCGCTCCGCCGTGCCTTCGAGGACCATGCGCTTCGCTACGGGGTGGATCCAGCCGATGCGTCGGCATTGCTCGGGTACGAGGCGCGCGGGCGCAAAAGCCTTGTGCCGCATTATGAACCGCCTGTTCGAGAGGGAGATGAGCGCGAATTCCCCTTCATTTTCTCCCAACACCGTTCGATTGCGAACTTGGAAGGCCGTTCGGCGAACGCCCCGCTGTATCACAAGCTGAAGAGGCTTGACCCAGGGGATGAGCCAGGGGACGACGTGGTGAAAATCAACCCGATCGATATGGAGCGCCTTGGCCTTCGGTCGGGTGACGCGGTGCGTGTGTCGTCGCCCGAGGGCTCGATCGTCGTGCGCGCAAAGGCGTGGGACGGTGCGCTTCCGGGCGTGGTTGTGAAGTGCTATGGGCAAGGACATTGGGCGTATGGGCATGTTGCCTCGCACGACTTTGAGCAGGGTATTTCGCGAGGAGGCAACAACAACGAGATCGTCCCGCCCGAATGGGAACGTGCGAGCGGCGCGACGGCGCGCCACGGGGGTCTCGTTCGCGTGCGCATCGAGCGCGCGTAGGCTTCGCGCGCTTCGCATGTGGGCTTGCGAGTGAATCGACATGCGGCTTATCGGGCCGTTCGCTCTTGCCGCGCCCTTGCATCTGCTGTTTGCCTGCCAACCCGTCGGTGGGCCGTGCCCCGCCGCGCGTTCTGGCGTATGATGGGGCAAACGAACGATTTCCCCGCGCGCGATAAGCGCAAGGCGGGCGACGAAGACAAGGGAGTCCTCATGGACGAGAAAGTGATGCTCGGGCACGGCAGCGGCGGATCGATGATGAAGCGCATCATCGATGAGGTTTTCTACGAGGCCTACGGAAACGACGAGCTTCTGCAGGGGAACGACGCGGCGGTTCTGCCGGCGCCCAAACCTGGCGAGCGGCTGGCCTTCTCCACCGATAGCTTCGTCGTGACCCCTCAGTTCTTCCCCGGTGGCAACATCGGGCGGCTCGCGATTTGCGGCACGGTGAACGATGTGGCCACTTCAGGCGCCCGCCCGCTTTATCTGAGCTGCGGTTTCATCCTTGAAGAGGGTTATCCCATGGCTGATTTGAAGCGCATTTGCTCCACGATGGCAGAAACGGCGCGCGAGGCGGGCGTGCGTTTGGTCACGGGCGATACGAAGGTTGTGAACCGCGGTCACGGCGATGGCGTGTTCGTCAACACCGCGGGTGTGGGCGTTGTTCCCGAGGGGGTGAGCCTGGGCGGTGAGCAGTGCAAGCCGGGCGATAAGGTGCTCGTCAGCGGCACTTTGGGCGACCACGGCATCACCGTCATGAGCTGCCGAGAGGGCTTAAGCTTCTCGGCCGACCTGCAAAGCGATGCGGCTCCGCTGAACCACCTGATCGCTGAAGTTCTCGCCGCCGCGCCCAATACGCGCTGCTTTCGCGATCCGACGCGCGGCGGCTTGGCGTCGACGCTCAACGAGTTCGCCGATCAGGCGCAGGTCGATATCACCATCGAAGAGGACTCCGTGCCTGTGAAGGACGCGGTGCGCGGCGCCTGCGAGATGCTCGGCTACGACGTGCTCCAAGTGGCGAACGAAGGCAAGATGGTTTGCGTCGTCCCCGCTGACGAGGCGGATGCCGCGCTTGGCGCCATGCGAGCGAACAAGTACGGCGTCGATGCGGCCATCATCGGCGAAGTGGGCGAGATGCAGCCCGAGCGCGGGCCGAAGGTTTACCTGCGCACGGCTTTCGGCGGCAAGCGCATCCTCGACATGCTGGTGGGCGAGCAGCTCCCGCGCATCTGTTAGTAGGTCCTTGTTGACGAGCTTTTGGCCATGAGCCCGCACTGGTGACCTCTTCCTCCAGCGTTTTTCAAACGGGGATGGAGCGCTTCATCCCAAAATGGGGAATAATCATCGGACGCGCCGCGAGGCGTGTCCGACTTTGCTCGGCGTATCTTGACGTCTCGGTATCAATTCGCACCGTACCCTGAAAAACGCTCGATTTCTCTTGCATTTAACGGCTGCAATGGTATCTTTTCGGGCAGTAGTTTCCCGAGCGCGCGGCGGTCAGTTGCGAGAGGGCGCCGGGATTCGCTTTCATCTGAATGAGACGAGAAGGAGTTTGACATGGCTCACCCGGTTATTGATGCAGATGAGTGCATCGGCTGCGGCATTTGCGTTGACGCCTGCCCGCAGGAGGTTCTCGAGGTCGTCAACGGCGTTGCGGCTCCCGTGAACGAGGACAACTGCATCGCATGCGGTGATTGCGTCGAGGAGTGTCCGATGGGCGCTATCCCCGAGGTTGTCGAGGAATAAACCTCACAGACAAAGCGAGAAAAGGCCGGCTGTTCGATTGGGCAGCCGGCCTTTCTGTTTGCGGGGCGCCCCGCCTACCCGATAAGGCTCACGAACAGCTCGTGAATCCGCAGGTCGTCGTCGAGCTCGGGATGGAAGGCTACGCCGAGCTGGTTGCCGGCTCTCACGGCGACGATGCGTCCATCGACCGTGGCGAGCGGGGTTGCGCCCTCGTGGACTTCGGCGATGTAGGGCGCGCGGATGAACGTCATGGGAACGTCGCCCTCGATACCTGAAAACGGTGCTTCTGTGTGGAAGCTCCCCAGCTGCCGGCCGTAGGCATTTCTCCTCACGGTCACGGGCAGCGTGCCGAAAGCTCCTGGTGCGACGGCTCCCCCGACCACTTCTGCGGTAGGGTCACCTGCGGCGGGAACGCCCTCTTCGACGGTTTGCGCGAGCAAGATGAGCCCCGCGCAGGTGCCCATGACGGGCATGCCGTCCGCAATGCGGCGGTGCAGCTCGTCGATCATGCCGAGCTCGCGCAGGAGCTTTGCTTGCACCGTGCTCTCGCCACCCGGCAGCACAAGCGCGTCGAAAGGCTGGCGAACGTCGGGCCCTTGTCGCAGTTCCACGCATTCGCATCCCAGCTTCGAAAGCGCGCGCTCATGCTCGACAAATGCCCCCTGAACAGCCAGGACGGCTATTTTCTTTCCCATATAAAGACCTTTCAGGCGATATTGGCGTCCGGCGGCCTACTTGCCGCGCTCGGCCATGAGAAGGGCAATCTCGTTCTCGTTGATGCCGACCATCGCCTCGCCAAGGTCCTCGGACAGTTCGGCGATGAGCTTGGCGTCGGTATAGTTCGCCACGGCCTTCACGATCGCCTGCGCGCGCTTGGCGGGGTTGCCGGACTTGAAGATACCCGAGCCCACGAACACGCCCTCAGCGCCGAGCTGCATCATGAGCGCGGCGTCTGCCGGAGTCGCCACGCCGCCGGCGGCGAAGTTCACGACTGGCAGCTTGCCGTTCTCGTGCACGTACTTCACCAGGTCAACGGGTACCTGCAGCTGTTTGGCCGCCTCGAACAGCTCGTCTGCGCGCAGGTTCTGGACGCGGCGAATCTCGGCGTTCATCATGCGCATGTGGCGCACGGCCTGGATGACGTCGCCGGTGCCCGGCTCGCCTTTCGTGCGAATCATCGTGGCGCCCTCGGCAATGCGGCGCAGCGCTTCGCCTAAATCGCGCGCCCCGCACACGAACGGGACGTTGAACTGGGATTTATCGATGTGATAGGTGTCGTCGGCGGGGGAGAGCACCTCGGATTCGTCGATGTAGTCGATGTCGATGGCCTGCAACACCTGCGCCTCGACGAAATGCCCGATGCGGCACTTCGCCATGACGGGGATGGACACGGCCTCTTGGATCCCTTTGATCATCTTCGGGTCGCTCATGCGGGACACGCCGCCCGCCGCGCGGATGTCGGCGGGAATGCGCTCGAGCGCCATGACGGCGCAGGCTCCGGCCTCCTCGGCGATGTGCGCCTGCTCGGGCGTGGTGACGTCCATGATGACGCCGCCCTTGAGCATCTGGGCGAGCTGGCGGTTCAGTGCAACACGTTCGGTTGCGGTTTGCGGTTCTGGCATTTCCTACTCCTTCGGTCGGCTTATTCGTGTAAGTTAGTAGGGTATCCGTTTCGTGGTTCTATTAATAGAGTCAAATTGAGCCAAAATAATAGAACCAGATTGCAAGACGCACGCAAGGGGGGCGGGAAATGCTTTCGTACGATATGGAGTCGCGCGGGCGGGCGAGCCGTTACGAGTACCTGTATCGGTGCATTCGCCACGACATCGCCCACGGCGTGATAACGTCTGGAGAGAAGCTGCCGTCGAAGCGCGCGCTCGCGAAGCATCTCGGCGTGGGCGTCATCACGGTTGAGGCGGCCTACACCCAGCTCGTGGCGGAAGGCTATGTGCGCGCCGAAGAGCGCAGGGGCTACTTCGCGTGCGAGCTTTCCCCCGTTGCGCGCGGTGGGCAATGTGGGGGGCAATGCGGCGGGAAACGTGACGGGCAGCGCGGCGGAGACCACCTGCGCGGGAGCGCAACGTCTGACAGCATCCCCGAAAACGCGATTCGGCGGTCTTCTCCCGCCTCTGCGGGCTTGACGCAGTTTCCCGTTGCCTCCCCCGAGCGAGGGCTCGCGTCCCCAGGCACTTCGGCGCGGATGGCCGAGGGCGTTCCGGCTTTCGCCTTGGAAGGAGGCCCGGCGGCCCCCGCATCTTCGTCAGAGTCGGCGGCGACGGCGCTTTTCCCCTATCAAACTTGGGCCCGCGTGATGCGCCGGACGCTTGCGGAGGAGTCTTCCGCAACGCTCGCGCAAGCCGCTCTCGGCGCCGGGTCTCCGCGTTTGCGTCGAGCAATTGCCACTTATCTGCGCGAATACCGCGGCATGGATGTCCCCGCCGAGCGCATCGTCGTCGCTGCGGGATCGCAGACGCTTTATCAGCTGATAATTCAGCTGCTGGGGCGCGACCGCACTTTCGCGATAGAATCCCCGGGGTATCCGCTGCTCGAGCGCATGTACGATGCCCAGGGCGCGCGCTGCGCGAGCGTCCCGCTTGCGGCGGGAGGCATCGACGTCGCTGCATTGAGGGAAAGCGGCGCGAGCGTGGCGCATGTGATGCCCGCTCACCAATTCCCGACGGGGGTCGTCATGTCCGCCGCCCACCGACGCGATTTGCTCAACTGGTCGCGAATGGATGCGGCGCGGGCGTTTTCCTCCGACGGGCCGCGCGGCCGCTTCATCATCGAAGACGACTACGATGCGGAATTCCGCATGTCGGGGCGCCCGATCGCGCCGCTCGCGAGCGTCGATGTGGCGGGGCGCGTCATCTATTTGAACTCGTTCACGAAAAGCCTCGGTGCGGCATTCCGCATCGCTTATATGGCACTTCCCGAGGACCTCGCTGCGCAATTCGAGCTCAAACTGGGTTTTTACTCGAACACGGTCAGCCCACTCGAGCAGCTTGCCCTCGCTCGCTTCATCGAGCAGGGACATTACGAGCGGCATGTGAACCGCCTGCGTACCCATGTGAAGCGGCTGCAGGATGGGCTGGTGAGCCGCGTGCGCGAGAGCTCCCTTGCGCAGGAAGTCGCGTTCGAAGGGCTCGACCGGGGACTTTACTTCTCGATGCGCGTGCGCAAAGGCACGCAAGACCGCGTTGTGGGGGCACTGCAGGCGGCGGGCGTGCAGCTTGCCTTCCTGGGGAAAGGCCCTCTTGCCTGGTCAGATGCTCAAGCGGGGGAGTCGGTCTTCGCGCTCAACTGCGAGAGCCTCAACATCGAAGAACTTGTCTTGCCGTAGCGCCGCGCGAGGCGGGGCCCTCGTTTGCCGCGGGCTTGAGGAATGCTCGCAGCCGCGGGACGCTTCCCGGCCTGCTGCTGCGCCATCGTCTTGTCGTGGGCGTGTCGCGGGGCGCGAGGGGGCTTCATCTTCGCCGTGGGACTGTGAGCCCCTTTTCGTCGCAGCGCCTCGGCTTTAAGCACTCTTTCCCCGCTTTGATTGGTCTCCTTGAGTCTTCCTGACTTAGATTTCATATGCCTCTTCTTCATAATTCCTGCATACTATAATTTGCGTTATCGCAGGTCAATCGCTTGAGCACTAGTTTTGCAAAAAACCTTAGCGAAATTCAGAAGCAAACTTGACAGTATCGCACTTAGATTTTATAGTACGCAATATCGAACGGGTAGGTCGATGGGGCAGCCGCGAAAACTCGGAGCGGCTCTTCTGAAAGCTTCCCCCTCGAAACCACGGTAACTATCTCTAAAAGGAGAGGAAACATAATGTCTAAGATTCTCGGTATTGACTTGGGCACCACGAATTCGGCAATGGCAGTCATGGAAGGCAGCGAGCCTGAGATCCTCGTGAACGCCGAAGGCGATCGCACCACCCCGTCGGTCGAGGGCTTCCGCAAGGACGGCGAGCGCGTCGTCGGCAAGGCTGCGAAGAACCAGGCAGTCACCAACCCGGAAAACACGGTTTCTTCCGTTAAGCGCTTCATCGGCCGCTCCTTCAATGAGACGAAGGCTGAGCAGTCCAAGGTGAGCTACAAGGTCGAGGCCGGCAAGGACGGCCGTGCGGTCGTTAACATCGAGGGCAAGGATTACACCCCCGAGGAAATCTCGGCAATGGTTCTCCAGAAGTTGAAGGCCGATGCCGAAAAGCAGGTCGGCAGCCCCATCACCCAGGCCGTCATCACCGTGCCTGCGTACTTCAACGACGCGCAGCGCCAGGCGACGAAGGACGCCGGTAAGATTGCGGGCCTCGAAGTGCTCCGCATCATCAACGAGCCGACGGCAGCAGCGCTTGCCTACGGTCTCGATAAGACCAACAAGGACGAGAAGATCCTCGTGTTCGACCTTGGCGGCGGCACGTTCGATGTATCTATCCTGGAACTCGGCGACGGCGTGTTCGAGGTTTCCGCAACCGCTGGCGACAACCACCTTGGCGGCGACGACTGGGATCACCGCGTTATCGATTGGCTGGCCGACAAGTTCGCAGCCGACAACGGCGGCATCGACCTGCGCAAGGACAAGATGGCCCTGCAGCGCTTGAAGGAAGCTGCCGAGAAGGCGAAGATGGAGCTCTCCTCCACCACGCAGGCGAACATCAACCTGCCGTTTATCACGGCTGACGCTACCGGCCCGAAGCATCTGGACTACACGCTCACCCGCGCGGAGTTCGAGCGCATCACCAAGGATTTGCTCGATCGCTGCCGCAAGCCTGTTGAGCAGGCGCTGCGCGACGCGAGCATGTCCCAGGGCGACATCGACGAGGTCATCCTTGTTGGTGGCTCCACCCGTATGCCTGCGGTTCAAGAGCTTGTGAAGAACATGACGGGCAAGCAGCCGAACATGTCGGTGAACCCGGACGAGGTCGTTGCTATGGGCGCGGCTGTTCAGGGCGGCGTGCTCGCCGGCGACGTCGAGGGCATCCTGCTGCTCGATGTTACCCCGCTGTCCCTGGGCGTTGAGACTATGGGCGGCGTCATGACCAAGATGATCGACCGCAACACCACCATCCCGACCCGTAAGACCGAGGTGTACTCCACCGCCGCCGACAACCAGACGTCCGTGGAGATCCATGTCCTGCAGGGCGAGCGCCAGATGGCCAAGGACAACAAGACGCTCGGCCGTTTCCAGCTCTCCGGCATCCCGGCGGCGCGTCGCGGCGTTCCACAGATTGAAGTCACCTTCGACATCGATGCGAACGGCATCGTGAACGTTTCCGCTAAGGACCTGGGCACGGGCAAGCAGCAGCAGATCACGATCTCCGGTTCCACCGCGCTTTCCGACGACGAAGTCGATCGCATGGTGAAGGACGCCGAGGCGCACGCCGCCGAGGACGCTCAGCGCAAGGAAGAAGTCGAGACGCGCAACAACGCCGACTCTTTGGTGAACGCCACGCAGCAGACCCTCGATGAGCTGGGCGACAAGGCGCCGGCCGACGCGAAGGCAGCTGCCGAGTCCGCTATCGCCGAGGCGAAGAGCGCGCTCGAGGGTAACGACATCGAGGCCATCAAGGCTTCGGTCGAGAAGCTGCAGCAGGCTGGCTACAAGCTCGCTGAGGTTGTGTACTCGCAGAACGGCGGCGACCCCGCGGCTGCGGCGGCTGCAGCGGCTGGTGCCCAGGGCGGCGCGGCTCCTGCCGACGACGACACGATCGAAGCTGACTACGAAGTCGTCGACGACGACAAGAAAGAAGGCAAGTAATCGCTATGGCGAAATCTGGAAAGGACGACGCCGTGAGTATTCCCATCGATGATGCCAACACGGGCGCAGAGGCTCCCTCCTCCTCCCCAACCTGCGCCAACGATAGCGCCACCGCGGCCGATGCGAAGTCGGCTGCGGAGGGCGCTGCCGCCGAGCCGGTAGAGGCAGAAGTGCTCGAGGGCGAGCCCGAGGAAGCGGAAAAGCCCGCCGAGGGTGCCGAGGGCGAGAAACCTGCCGACGATGCGAAGGCCGAGGCGGAGAAGGCAGCAGCCGAGCTTGCTGCCGCGAAGGCCGAGGCTGCCGAGTGGAAAGACAAGTTCATGCGCCTTCACGCCGAGTGGGACACCTACCGCAGGCGCACGAACGAGCAGCGTGAAGCCGAGAAGGCCCGCGCCGCGGAGAAGCTGGTCACGAGCCTGCTTCCCGTGATAGACGATTTCGAGCGCACGATCGACTATGCTGAGAAGAACGGCGAAGGCGAGCTGCTTGGAGGCGTTCGCGCGGTGCACTCCAAGTTCGTCGGCGTGCTCGAGAAGGACGGCGTGGAAGTGATCGATCCGACCGGTGAGGCATTCGACGCGTTGGAGGCTCAGGCGGTCGCGACTGTTCCCGATACGGAGGCGTTCGACGAGACGGTCCACGAAGTGTACCAAAAAGGGTACCGCCTTGGGGCGAAGGTCATCAGGCCCGCGATGGTCACGGTGACCACCGGCGGCCCGAAGCGACCCAAGCCCGAAGAGGACGAAACCGAAGAGTAATGTATGGGGGCGGGCGCGTGAGCCCGCCCTTGTTTTTCAAGTGAGAAAGGCAGGTGGTCGTGTATGCCGGCAACTCCGGATTATTACAAAACGCTGGGCGTTCCGCGCACGGCGTCCACCGATGAGATAAAGAAGGCATTCCGCAAGCTTGCGCGCAAGTACCATCCCGATGCGGGCGGCGACGAGGCCAAGTTCAAGGAGCTCAACGAAGCGTACGAGGTTCTCTCCGACGACAAGAAACGCAAGCTCTACGATCAGTACGGCACGGCGAATGAGAATCAGATCCCGCGTGGCTGGGGCGGCGGCCAGGGCGTGAACGTCGAGGACATCTTCGGCGGCATGGGCGGCGCCGGCAGCTGGGCCGACATCCTGGAGAGCATTCGCCGCGGCGAGGGCGCTTTCGGAACGGAATGGGATTTCGGCAACTTCGGTGGCGGTGGGCGTCGAGGCCCTCGCCCGCAGAAGGGCAAGGACATGAACGTCACCCTGAACGTGACGTTCGATGAGGCGTTCTGCGGTACCGAGAAGCGCGTGACTGTTCGCATTCCCGGCAAGGACGCCCCCGAGACCTTCACGGTGAAGGTCCCCGCAGGGGCCGTCGACGGCGGCAGGCTTCGCTTCCGCGGCAAGGGCGGCTTGGGCACAGGCGGCGGCGAGGCGGGCGATCTGCTCATCACCACCAAGATAGAGCCCCATCCGTACTTCTCGCGCGACGGCGCCGACGTGCTCGTCGACGTGCCGGTCACCGTGGCGGAGGCGGCGCTCGGAGGCAGCGTCGTCATTCCCGCGCCGGATGGCTCAAAGGTGCGCGTGAAGGTTCCCGCCGGAACGCAAAGTGGGACGAAGCTCACGGTTCGCGGCAAGGGCGCACCGCGAGTGAAGGGGCAGGGCTCGGGCGACCTGAAGATCAAGGTTGTCGTTAAGGTACCTGAACATTTGAACGATGGACAACGCAGGGCCCTGGAGGAATTCCAGGCTGCGACGAGCGAGGACGTGAGGAAATGGTAATGGACGACCGCAACAGACCACTGTACATGATCAGCGTGGCAGCGGAGCTTGCGGGAGTGCATCCCCAGACGCTGCGCGCGTACGAGCAGAAAGGCCTCGTCACGCCGCAGCGAACGAGCGGCAACACCCGCATGTACTCGCAGGCCGACATCGAACGGCTCGGGCTCATCAACGAGCTCACCAACGAGGGCATCAACCTCGCGGGTGTGACGCGAATCCTCGATTTGCAAGGGCGCTTGGACGCGCGCGACGAGGAAATCGACGACCTGCACAAGCGGGTGCGCCGCTTGGCCGATCGCGTGCATGAGCTCGAGACGCGCGAAAGCGTGAACTCGCTCGTGCAAAACGACGTCGGTGGCGTCACCCCGGGCGCTATCGTCCTTCGGCGCCTCTCTTAAATGGCAAACCATCTCCTTACGAAGGAGGCTTAGATTATGAGGTTAGACAAACTAGCAATCACCGCCCAGGAGGCGTTTCAGAACTCCATGGGCGTGGCGAGCGATGCCGAATCGGCGGTCATCCAGCCGATTCACCTTCTGAAGGCATTGCTCGATGCCGATGAGAACAACCTCGCGGCAATCATCAAGCGCATCGGCGCCGACCTGGCGCAGCTTGAGCGCAACGTGAACGAAGAGGTCGAGCGCGGCCCGAAGTCGCAGGGCGGCATGCCCATGCCGATGCCGGGCAATGACCTCATGAAGACGATCGACAACGCGGTGAAGGCAGCCGAGAAGCTCGGTGACAGCTACGCCACAAGCGAGCATCTGCTCATCGCGCTTTCGGAGGACAAGGGTCCAGCGGGGCGCATCTTGAACGGCGTGGGCATCACGCGCAAGAACATCGAGGCGGCCTACGAAGAGCTCCGCGGCGACACGCGCGTGACCGATCAGCAGGAAAAGGCCCAGTTCGAAGCCTTGGAGCAGTATGGTCAAAACCTCACTCAGCAGGCGCGCGAGGGCAAGCTCGACCCAGTGATCGGTCGCTCTGAGGAAATCCGCCGCACCATCCAGGTGCTTTCCCGCCGCACCAAGAACAACCCGGTGCTCATCGGCGAGCCGGGCACGGGCAAGACGGCCATCGTCGAGGGACTTGCGCAGCGCATCGTCGCGGGCGACGTGCCTTCCAGCCTGAAGGACCGCGACATCGTGTCGCTTGACTTGGGCGCGATGATGGCGGGCGCGAAATACCGCGGCGAGTTCGAGGACCGCTTGAAGGCGGTGCTGCGCGAGGTGAAGCAGTCCGAGGGCAAGGTCATCTTGTTCATCGACGAGCTGCATACCATCGTGGGTGCCGGCTCCTCGGGCGACAGCACGCTCGATGCGGGCAACATGCTTAAGCCCGCGCTCGCGCGTGGTGAGCTGCATGCCATCGGCGCGACCACGCTCGACGAGTACCGCAAGTACGTCGAGAAGGATAAAGCGCTTGCCCGCCGTTTCCAGCCGGTCATGATCGGCGAGCCGACGGTGGAAGACACCATCGCCATCCTGCGCGGCTTGAAGGAGAAGTACGAGATCCATCACGGCGTGCGCATCACCGACGGTGCCATCGTTGCCGCGGCGGAGCTTTCCGACCGCTATATCTCCGACCGCTTCCTCCCCGACAAGGCGATCGACTTGATGGACGAGGCGGCGAGCCGCCTGCGCATCGAGATCGATTCGATGCCCGAAGAGGTCGACATGGCAGAGCGCAAGCTCACGCAGATGCAGATCGAGGAGCAGGCGCTCATGAAGGAGAGCGACGACGCCTCGAAGGAACGCCTGGAGGCGCTGCGCCGCGACATCGCGAACGCGCAAGAGGACCTCGACCGCCGCAAGGCCGAATGGCGCAACGAGAAAGACGTCATCGAGAACGTGCAGACGCTCAAGGCCGACCTGGAAAGCGCCCAGGCTGAAGAGGAGCGCGTCACGCGCGAGGGCGACCTTTCGCGCGCCTCCGAGCTGCGTTATTCCACCATCCCCGAGCTGCAGCAGCGCTTGAAGACGGCGGAGGAGACGCTTGTCGGCAAGCAGAAGGACGGCGCGATCTTGAAGGAGGAGGTGTCTGAAGACGAGATCGCCGAGGTGGTGTCCGCGTGGACGGGCATCCCGGTCCAGAAGATGATGCAGGGCGAGATGGAGAAGCTTGCCGACTTGGAAGACAAGCTGCATGAGCGCGTCGTCGGCCAGGACGAGGCCGTGCATGCGGTGGCGGGCGCCATTCGCCGCAACCGCGCAGGGCTTTCCGACCCGAACCGCCCGGTGGGCAGCTTCATGTTCTTAGGCCCCACGGGTGTTGGCAAGACCGAGCTTGCCAAGGCGCTTGCCGAGTACCTGTTCGATTCCGAGAAGGCCATGGTGCGCATCGACATGTCCGAGTACATGGAGAAGTTCAGCGTCCAGCGCCTGATCGGTGCCCCTCCGGGATACGTAGGCTACGACGAGGGCGGCCAGCTCACCGAGGCGGTGCGCCGCAAGCCCTATTCGGTCGTGCTGCTCGACGAGATCGAAAAGGCGCACCCGGACGTGTTCAACGTGCTTTTGCAGGTGCTCGATGACGGCCGCCTGACGGACGGCCAGGGCCGTGTGGTTAGCTTCAAGAACGCCATCATCATCATGACGAGCAACATCGCCAGCCAGGAGATTCGCGACTTCGCGAAGGAGAACGAGTCGATGGGCGAGATGATGGAAGGCATGTTGAAGGCCGACGTGGCCACCGCGTCGAAGAAGCTCGCCGAGTTTACGAACAGGATTCAGGATTCGCTGCGTGCCACGTTCAAGCCCGAGTTCCTGAACCGCATCGACGATATCATCACGTTCAAGCCGCTGTCGATCGAGTCGATGGAGCCTATCGTGAAGCTTCAGCTCGAAGACGTGCGCAAGCGCTTGGCTGACCGCCATGTGTCGCTCGACGTGACGCCCGCGGCGCTCGAGCATCTGTCGATCGACGGCTTCGACCCGGTGTACGGCGCCCGCCCGTTGAAGCGCTTGATCCAGCGTGAAGTGGTCGATCGCATCGCCGACGCGGCTGTTCGCGGCAAGCTGCTCGACCGCAGCCATGTGCTGATCGATATCGACGATACCGCGGGGGACTATACCTGCCGCGTTGAGGCGCCGCTCGATTTGGACGCCGTGCCGGTGGAGTAAAGGCTTGAGGGTCGATAGTTAGTTTAAGGCTGCCGGGTTCTATGACCTGGCAGCCTTTTTGCATTTAGGGCAACGGGTCCGCGCGATTTCTCGGCGCACTTATCGCTACTCGATGATTCCGAAATGGAATGATGGTGTTGCGTTTTGGATTGTTATTGTTTTGCTCCCTGCCAATACTCTATATATATGGCGATGCAGAGGGGATTGGCGGGTGCGCTCGAGTTGCTCGACGTATCGCGAGGTAAGCAAGGGGGATTGTGTGAGAACAGACATGCTTCAGGAATTCATCGTCTGGGCGGAGAGCAAGACGATCGAGGCGGCGGCGAAGGAGATGCACATCTCCCAGTCCACGTTGAGCAAGCATCTCATCGCGCTTGAGACTGAACTGGGAATAAGCTTGATCAATCGCCATGACAAGGGCCGCCTGACCCCTGCGGGTGTGCGCTTTTACAACGGCATCGCCGACGTGATGGACCGGCTTAACAAGACCGTCGAGGAAAGTCGGCAGATTGCGAAGAAGACCGACTACGAGATCATCGTTTGGGACCCCTTCATCTTCTCGGGTGCTATGCGCGAGTTGGAGCGCATCATGCATGAGTTTTCAAAAGAGTGTTCGGTTCCTTTCCATTTCACCTTGAGAAACGAGGCGTACAAGACTCCGGGTGAGTCGCTCGCTGAAGGCTTGGTCGATGTTGCCATCGGCTATCATCCTTTCGGGGCAGAGGGCGAGGCGCCTCAGGGAGCTACCGAGTTCAGCCTGATGGAAGAGCCGCTTGTACTGTGGTGCAAGAAGGAGCATCCGCTTGCGCGGAAGGAACAGCTGCTCCCCGAAGACCTCAAAGGCGTGCCCATCATGTGCAGCATGGAGCTTGCCCATCCCCTGGTACCTGCGATAACGAAGATGTGCGCGCAAAGGGGGTTCAAGCCGCGGTTCTATCGCTTCAACCCCACGTCACAAGCGTCGTTTTTCTTCGATGCGCCGGCGGAATGCGTCTATGTCTTCACGCCGGAACTGCGCAATGACGAGCGCATCCGTTTGCGCGATGACATGGTGCTGCGCCATTTCGACGACAAGACGTTTGCTGTTCGTTGCTCTGTGGCGGTTCGCAACGTTGAGACCAACGAGGCGCTCTCCCAGTTCCGCGCGTTCCTTGCCGACGATGAGAACCGCTAAGGACCTGCTAAGGACTCCCCACTCGGCTTCGGCGAATGAGGGCGGCGGCGCACGACCCCGGCCTCAACCGAGAGGAAACGGAATGGGTGCTTGACGAGGGTTCATTCCGTTTCGTCATTAATCCCGCCTGAAGAATAATCAAAACGACGTCAAGTGGCGTCGTTTTTTCTTTCGAGGGCGCATATTCATCGCTTAGCCCATGACGTTGCCGCTTCCCATAATGGCATTTGCAAAAACCACTCCAAGACGAAGAGAGAGGGGAATGGAATGCAGATTCCAGAAGGGGAATATCGAGTCGGCACTGATGACGACTACTACGTTCGCACGAATGTGTGGTCGGCACCTGGCTGCCATGGTGCAGCGTGCGGCGCTATCCTCCACATCAAGGACGGCAAGTTCGTCGACATCGAAGGCGACGAGAGCAATCCTATCACGCAGGGGCGTTTGTGCATCAAATGCCTGAACATGACTGAGTTCGAGTATCATCCCGAGCGCATCATCTACCCGATGAAGCGCGACCCGAAGGATCGCGGCAAGAACGCGTGGGAGCGCATCACCTGGGATGAGGCGTACGACCTCATCGAGGAGAACTACAACAAGGTTGTCGAGAAGACGGGAACCCCGAACGCCGTCCTGACCCTTGGTGGCACCGGCCGCGAGGCGACGATGTTCTACCCGGTCATCTCGTTCGCCGACTTCCGCTCGGCTAACGTCGCGGCGCCGATCTCCGGCGACTCCTGCTACGGCCCTCGCTGCATGATGGCGGCGAACATCTTTGGCTCTGGCTATCCCGAGGTCGACAGCGGCATGTTCTTCGACGACAAGTACAACGACCCGCGCTTCGAGCGCCCCGAGTACATGATCGTTTGGGGTTCGAACCCGCTCGTCTCCAATCCGGCGGGTTATTTCGGCCACCAGATCATCGACATGATGAAGATGGGCACGAAGCTCATCGTCGTCGACCCCCAGATCACCTGGATGGGCTCTCGCGCTGAGCACGTGCTGCAGCTTCGCCCAGGCACTGACGCGGCGCTCGCTATCGGCATGCTGAAGGTCATCGTCGATGAGGACATCTACGACAAGGAATTCGTCGAGAAGTGGGTGTACGGCTTCGATTGGCTCGTCGAGCGAATCAACAAGTACTCCTACGAGGAGATCGAGAAGCTGACGCAGGTTCCGACCGAGCAGATGCGCACGGTCGCCCGTGCATACGCCACCGCCGACGGCACCGGCCGTAATTGCTCTATCTTCATGGGCGTTGCCATGGAGATGCAGACCGACGCGCTTTCCGACATCCAGGCTGTTTTGAGCCTCATCGCCATCACGGGCAACGTCGACGTTCCCGGCGGCAACGTGCTCGGCCCCAAGGCGTCCTTCACGGGTGCGTGGCGCTACGAGCAGATCAAGTGGGTTGCGGAAAAGGAGAAGCAGAGCCGTATCGGCAACGACCGCGAGCCGATCGAGCGCAACGCGCTTTCCAACGTCCAGTCCGACGCCATCCTTCCTGAGCTCGAGCTCCCCGATGATCAGCGTACGGTGCACATGATCTGGTTCAACAGCTGCAATGCTCTCGTGTGCATGCCTGCAGAGCCGCAGCGCTGGATCAACGCCTGCCAGAAGATGGACTTCAATGTGGTCCAGGACCTCTTCATGACGCCGACGGCGATGGCCCTGTGCGATCTGTTCCTCCCCGTTTCCACGTTCATCGAGCATGACGGCGTCGTCCAGATTCACTACGGCCGCCACACCCCTTACCTTGGCGCCGAGGTGAAGGCTATCGACTACGGCGAGACCAAGTCCGACCTGGAAGTCACCTTTGAGCTCGGCAAGCGCCTGAACCCCGAAGCTTGGGCCGAGTACGAAACGATCGAAGACTTCATGGACAACCAGATCGAGCCGACGGGCATGACGTTCGATGAGCTGCGTCACAAGGGCATCCTTTCCTTCAACGGTTGGAACTACCGCAAGTACGAAACCGGCGAGCTGCGCAGCGATGGCCAGCCCGGCTTCAACACCGTCACCGGCATGATCGAGCTGTACTCTCTGCAGCTCGAGTCCTGGGGCGAAGAGCCGCTGCCGATGATCGAGCCCGTTCCCTTCAGCAAGGAATCCAACCCTGAGATGGCGGAGAAGTACCCGATCATCCTTACCACCGGCGGCCGCAAGTGGACGCAGTTCCACTCCGAATGGCGCCAGGTCAAGGGTATGCGTGAAATCGATCCGTGGCCGGTGCTGACCGTGAACCCCGAGACCGCCAAGGAATACGGCATCTCCGAGGGCGACTGGGCCGAGGTCTTCAATGACACTGGCAAGGCACGTCTCAAGGTGAAGGTTTCCCCGGTTATCAAGCCCGGCATGGTGCACGCGACGCATGCATGGTGGTTCCCCGAGCAGGACGGCGAGGCTCCGAACTACTTCGGCGCGTTCAAGTCGAACATCAACACGCTGCTTCCCAACGACAGCTGCGGGCGCATGTACAAGGGCAGCCCCTACAAGTCGAACATGTGCAATATCCGCCGTGTCACCGGCCTGGACGACTAGTCGGTAGCCGAGAAAAGAGAGGAGAAGAAAATGAGCAAGAAGGCACTTCTTATCAACTACAAGTACTGCTCCGGCTGCCACAGCTGCGAAATCGCTTGCCGCAACCACCTTCAGTGCGGTTTGGGCAAGTGGGGCATCAAGCTGACCGAGATCCAGCCGTTTGAGGCCCATCCCGGCGACTGGAACTGGGACTATGTTCCCGTTCCCACGAAGCTCTGCGATCAGTGCGCCGAGCGCGTTGAAGCGGGGGAGAAGCCGGCGTGCGTCAAGCACTGCCAGTCGTTCTGCATGGAGTATGGCACGCCTGAGGAAATGGCGAAGCGAGCCGAGGAGCTCGGCGATAAGACCGCCATCTTCATGATTTAAAGGCATTGCTCGCGTGGTGCGGGCGAGCGCTTCGTCCGCACCACGCCACGATATCGAGGTTGCGTCCCATTCGAGACGCGTGGGGCGCAACCGATTCATTACCGCGCTAGTGCTGTGAAAGAGGGGGACGGCATGGCTAAGAGGCAACGTGGATGGACTACGCTCACCGATATCGAAGAGTTCAAGACGATAACGTGGAGCTTCCTTAAGAATATTACCATGACCTGGGAATATGACGGCATGGCATATCTGTTTCGGGAGGCTCGTATTCCCATCTACGGTATCGACCGCGGAACCATGAAGATGAACCACCCCATCATGGCAATGGGGATTCCTATGCAGAGGGACAAGAACTACGGCGTAGATATCTATGTTCCCGCCAAACTCAAGAAGAAGGCCGCTTCTCTGTTAGCGGATGAGGCTCGCGTTCGCGAATGCGCCGAGCTCGAAATCGTTGCTGGGGAAGAGAATGCGCGCACTTTCAACGAGGAGGCTCTTGCCAACAAGAAGAGGAATTCCCAGCGGAAAGCTGAGCGCAGGAAGGGTTTCTTCAAGGCTCTTCTGTGCAAATAAAGGAGTGGGATTAAAGGATCCCAAAAGAAAAAGGGGTGAGTATGCTTCAAACTGAGCAAGATTTGCAAGCGAAATCAGGAGGCTTGCACTACGCATTCGTGATTTGCCTGGGCGGCTTTCTGCTGTCTGGTATCGTTTTGGCAGCGCAACGCCTACCGTCTATCGCACTCGATTCCGTGCGACAGACGTTGGGCGTCGGCTACGCCGAGGTTGGCCTGATCACTTCGGTGTTCATGATTTTCTACGCCGGCCTGTCGCTGGTGTGGGGCATGTTGGGCGATAAGATCGGCACGCGTTGGGCTATGACGCTGGCGTGCGCTCTGTCGTCTATCGGTACGATTCTCTTCGGCCTGTTCGGCGGCACGAGCCTTGCTGCCGCAATCGTCACGTGGTCCATCTGCGGCATCGGCTGCGCTGGCCTTCTGATGGCGATTCTCCCGAAGATTATCTCTCGCTGGTTTGCGCCGAACAAGCGTGGCTTCGGCATGTCGCTGTGCACGCCTGGCGCGAACTTTGCAGCGCTCATCCTCGGCGTTGTTGCGCCGCTCGTCATTAACGGCCTCGGCTGGAACATGGCTTACGTAGCGTTCGGCATCTACTTCGCCTTCATCACCGCGTTCGTCGCTTTGACGTTCCGCGAGGGTCCCGAGGAGAAGGGCCTTGCTCCCTATGGCGCTCCGAAGGGCACCCAGGCTGCTCCTGCTCCGAAGCTTGAGGAGAAGGCTGTGGCTTCCGGCAAGAAGGTCTCCCCGCTGCGTCAAGTTGCGAGAATGGGTATCACCTGGCACTTCGGCCTGTTCTACGCGGTGTACCAGCTGGGCTACATGGCCGCAACGCAGTACTATGTCGTGTCGATGACCGGCAACGGCTTTGATTTGGCAACCGCTGCGTTCTCCCTCACCATCGGCGGCGTGCTTACGATCATCACCGAGCTTGTCGTCGGCAGCCTGTCCGACCGCTTTGAGCGCAAGAACATGATTGGCATCATGGTGGCTTGCACGGGCGTCCTTTCTGCGGGATATGCGATCTACCTGCTGAACACCCCGGCTCCGGATTTGATTCCGTGCTACTTCTTCATTGCTCTTATCAGCGCATCCACCGGTGTTATCACGGTTATCATGTCGGGCGCTGGCGAGTACTACAACGATGAGTGCCGTGCAACGGGCACTGGCATGATCGGCACCATCAACATCGTCGGCCGCTACCTCGGTCCGTGGGTTGCCGGCATCGTGATCGACGCAACCGGCCAGACCGCCTACGCGTTCGTCATCGTTGCTGTCGCCATGATCGTGTCCTGCTTCATCGCCTTCGCGATGCCGCGTGCGGCAACCGTCCAGGCGAAGTGGGCTGCGAACAACTAGCAAGTCTCTTCCGTTCGATTGCGGTCCGGCCACTCTCCACGGGTTGGGCCGCAATCCTTTTGGCGAGGGCTTGGTGCGGTCTTCGGACGAGCGCTGAGTCCTCGCACTCCCTCCAATTTATTTGCGTGCCATGAAGGAAAGATTAGACGGTACGCGTTGCAACCGTATCCCTACGATTCGGGAAAGGAGTTTTGCCATGACATGTTTTCCCTGCATCAAGTGCAACAAATGTCGGAAATTGATTCCGAAGATCGATATCGTCTGCTCGCAATGCGGTGCCGACATGCCGCCCGGCATTCCCTCTTGTCCGAAGTGCGGCTGCACCAAGAGAAAGTTTATCAAGGGTTCTGTCCCGAATCCCGATTGGCAGGGAACGGCAGAATTCAGGGAGCCATCGAGCTCCGATTCCTCACAATGATCCTCGCCGCAATCTGAGATGTGGCGGATCTATCCCCTTATGGCCCGGATGCACCCTCAAGCATCCGGGCTCTTTTTGCGTTTAGGGAGCAGATTGTGTCCGCTATGGGACAACCTATCGCGCCTGACGTGCCTTTTTCGGCAAATGTACTAGAATATGCCCCATGCAAAAGTCTTGGTCTGACATACGCGAATCCATCACGACACCCCTCATGGGCTTCACCATCGTCGTGCTGTTCCTCGTGTGCTTTCTTCTTGCGATGGTGGTCCTGGTGAGCTTCGTTCGCGTGCTGATGGGGTAGCGCCATGTGGCAGAGGTTCTCGCTTTACGACCTGCGTGTCATCGGACACTACCTCGGTACGCTCACCCAGCTCTTCGCGGCGCTTATGGCGGTGCCGTTCTTAACGGCGCTCGTGTTCCAGGAATGGGAGCCCGCCGAGCGCTACTTGTTTGGCATCGGCATCGCGCTTGTCGTCGGCACGCTGTTGCAGTTTTTGCGCATCGAGCCTGGTCGCCTGGGCCGCCGCCAAGCGCTTGCGGTCACGGGTTTCGCGTGGATCGTGCTCGCGTTCTTCGCATCGGTCCCGCTTTTCCTGTCCGGGCACTACGCCACCTACATGGATGCGCTTTTCGACGGCGTCTCGGGCCTCACGACGACAGGCGCCGCCGTCGCGCTCGACATCGACCACTTCTCCAACGCCGACAACATGTTCCGCTTCATGATGCACCTGGTCGGCGGCTTGGGACTCATTGTCGTCGCGCTCTCGCTTGGCATTTTCGGCAAGCGTTCGGGGTCGTCGCTCTATACCGCCGAGGGCCGAAGCGAGCACGTGGTTCCCAACGTCGTCCAGACGACGCAGCTCATTTTGCGCATCACGCTCGTCATCATCTTCATCGCCGCGGTGGTGCTCACCGCGCTGTGCATCTCGATCGGCATGGAGCCTGTCCGCGCTGTGCTGCAATCGATCTGGCTGGCAATCTCCGCGTTCAACACCGGCGGCTTCGCACCGATGGCTGAAAGCGTCTCCTACTACAACTCGATTCCCATCGAGGTATTCCTCATGCTGCTCATGATCTTGGGCTCGATCAGTTTCGTCGTCCATGCCGAGGTGTGGAAGGGGCGCCTGCAATCCTTCTTCGGCGATATCGAGATTCGCACGATGCTCATCTGGCTGCTCGTGATGACGGTTGTCGTCGCAGCGTCTCTTTCGGCGAGCGCCCTGTTCTCCGACCTGCCCGCGATAATTCGCCGCGGCCTGTTCATGGTGGTGTCGGCATTCTCTACCACTGGGTTCCAAAATGTCACAACCAATCAGCTCACGACGGTGTTCTCGTCGGGCGCCTTCCTCGCGCTCGCGCTGATTGCGGCGGTTGGCGGCTCGGCGGGATCGACCGCAGGCGGCGTGAAACTTCACCGGGTGGGCATCATCTTCAAGTCGATTGTCTCCACGGTGAAAGAGGCGGTGTCCCCCTCGTCTGCTCGCGTTGTCGTTTCTTATAACCATCTGGGACGACGCGTTCTTTCCTCCGATGCTGTAAAGGAGGCGATGACCGTGTTCGTGCTCTTTGTGATCACGTACTCGGTCGGCGCGCTCGTGGGCATCGCGCACGGGTACGAGGCATCCCAGGCCATCATGGAGTCGGTCTCCATGACCTCGAACGGCGGAATCATCACCGGCATTGTGACGCCTGGCATGTCGCCCTCCCTTGAGGCGTTCTACATCTTCCAGATGTGGGCGGGCCGTCTTGAGTTCGTCACGCTGCTCGCCGTTTTGGCCGAGATTGTCGCGTCGCTTGCTCCCCGAAAAAGGAGAGGGCGCCAATGAGCAGGCACGATACGACACCTTGGGCCTCGCTTTCCAGACGCGCGCTGCGGGTTGCGCTCGCGGTAGCGTTTTGCCTGTTCGCGTGCATGCCTGCTGCCGCTTTCGCGGACGACGGCGAAGATGATTCCAACCTGATAAACCCTCAGCAGCGACCCGACTCGTCGTTCATCTACGATTCGTCGATCATCGACCTGTCGAACGCCGATTCCTACTACGACAAGCAGACCGTGCAGATTACCGGCGAGGCGGTGGGAGACATCATCGATGCGCGCGACGGCATGGTATGGGTTACGCTCGTCGAGGCCTCGAATTCGAGCAACGCATCGGTTTCGGTGCTGATGACGCGCGAGTCCGCGTCGCATATCGACACGCTCGGACGCTATGGCGCCACAGGGACGATGCTGCAGGTTCGCGGGGTGTTCCACCTCGCCTGCCCCGAAGACCAGGGATTGAGCGACGTGCATGCGACGAGCGTTGCCGTGGCTGCGAAAGGGTCGCATCATGTCGAGGAGTTCCGCCCCGAGGCGTTTGCAGTCGGTGCCGCGCTCACTGTTGTCGGGTTTGCTCTCATGGGACTGTTCCGCTACTTGCGGGAACGCCAGCGTTAGGGGGAGTTGTTGGAAGAAACGGTTGCCATCGGGTGCGTCGTCAAGCTCGACCGCGGGTTCCCTTTGGTGCGTCTTGAGGACGGGGCTGAGCTTCGCTGCAAGCACGCAACGTCGCTCGTGAAGGGAGAGCGCGTCCGCGCGGTGATCGGCGACAGGGTGCGCGTCTCGTTCGCCGAGCGAAACGACAAGGCGCTCATCGTTGAAGTCCTTCCCCGCACCCGCGAACTCGTGCGGAAGGACCCCACCGAGCGTGCCGTTCCCCAAGTGCTCGCTGCCAACTTCGATCGCATCATCGTGACGCAGCCTTCAGTGGAAGTGAATATGCGCAGGCTGGAGCGCGAACTGGTGCTCGCCCATGAAACGGGCGCCGCCGTGTCCGTCGTGCTCACGAAGGCCGATCTTGCCGAAAGCGAGGACGAGGTCGAGCGCGTCCGCGAGCGCGTTCGGGCGCTTGTCGGCGCGGACGTGGAGACGCTCGTCGTGTCGGAAGCGATGCTCGAAAGCGTCGAAGCCGTGCGCGCGCTCGTGCCCGAGGGGACAACGGCGGTGCTTATCGGACGGAGCGGCGTGGGTAAGTCGAGCCTGGTCAACCTGCTTGTTGGGCGTGATGTGCAAGAGACGGGGACGGTGCGTGAGACCGATGGTGCGGGCCGTCACACCACGGTGAGCCGCGAGATGGTGGCCATTCCCCATGGCGGCTATGTGGTTGATATGCCAGGCGTGCGCGGTTTGGGCCTCTGGGATGCCGACGCAGGTATCGGCGTTGCCTTCGCCGACGTGGAAGAGCTTGCCGGGCAGTGCCGCTTCCGCGATTGCAAGCACGAGAACGAGCCTGGTTGCGCCGTTCGCGCCGCTGTCGAGCGTGGCGATCTTGCGCGGGAGCGCTTCGAGTCCTATGTTTCCCTGAAGCGCGAGACCGAGGTCGTCCGCGAGCGCCGCGAGCAGGCGCGCTGGATGCAGCGCGAGCAGGCCCAGGTGGGCTCGCGCGGTTCCCGTCGTTCGGGAAGCGCGGCGGGAACGGGCGGCAGCGCAGGCGGGCGAAAGACGTCGGCAGCCTCGCCGAAGATGCGCCGCAACAAGTCGGGCCGAGGCAGCGGCGGCTCGAGCTGGCGTAAATACGGCCAGTAGCGCGAGCCTGCGGACCTGCGGCCTCGCCAGACGCGCGCCTTACGTCCCGTCCCGGGCCACCCTTGTGCTCCCCAATGTAAGCGATTCCTGCATGTTTGGGTAAGGGGGAGGTAAAGCTGCGTCATGCTTGCGTCATGGCTTGCCGCTGTGCTCCCATCGGGCGGATTTGCTCCCTACTATTCCTATCAGCGAGAAACGGCGAAACCCAACTCAACGCCAACGCTCGCCAAAAAGGAAATCTCGAAGGGAGAATAACATTATGCAGGGCAACCTCATGAGCCGCCGTAACTTCGTTGGAGCAGCCGCGGCCACCGCCGCAACGGTCGCCGCCTTCAGCCTCACCGGCTGCGGTTCGAACGGCTCGAGCGACGCGAAGTCCGACGCGAAGGAAGACAAGGCCAAGGCGAAGGCGCTCTCCGGCACCATCACGGCTGTCGGTTCCACGGCGCTTCAGCCCCTCTGCGAAGCTGCTGCTGAGCAGTTCATGGAGAAGAACTCCGGCGTTCAGATTACCGTTCAGGGTGGCGGCTCCGGCCAGGGCATCACGCAGATCACCCAGGGCGCGGTGCAGATCGGCAACTCCGACGTGTTCGCCGAGGCGAAGGTGAAGGACGCCGCCGATCTCAAGAAGATCGCCGACAACAAGGTCTGCATCGTCGGCATGGGCCCGATCGTCAACAAGGACGTCACCGTCGACGACCTGACGATCGACCAGCTGAAGTCCATCTTCACCGGCGAAGTCACCAATTGGAAGGAAGTCGGCGGCGCCGATGCGGCCATCACGGTTATCAACCGCGCATCTGGTTCCGGCACCCGCGCGACCTTCGAGGCCGCCGTGCTCGGCGACACCAAGGTCCCCGATACCTTCAAGCCCCAGGAGCAGGATTCTTCGGGCACCGCTGCGAAGATGGTTGCTTCCACCCCGGGCGCTATCTCCTACCTGGCGTTCTCCTACTACGACGACACCGTGAAGGCCCTGAAGGTCGGCGGCGTCGAGCCGAAGGAGACGAACGTCGAGGACAACTCCTGGACCATCTGGGCTTACGAGCACATGTACACTGCCGCCGATCCCGACGAGGCCACCAAAGCGTTCATCGAGTACATGATGAGCGACGATGTCCAGGGCGAGCTCGTCGAGGCGCAGGGCTACATCCCCGTCTCCGGCATGAAGGTCGAGAAGGACGCTTCCGGCAAGGTCACCAAGAAATAACTCGAAAGGAGACGCGGCTTTATGGCTCAGTTGCCAAAGCATCGCGTCGAGCTTATCGGCAAGGGCGTCACGGGTGCGTGCATCGCGCTCGTGGCGCTTCTTGTTGTTACGCTCGTTGCAATGGTCGCGCAGCGCGGCATCGCGACATTTGCCGTTGACGGCATCGACCTGGGCGCATTCCTCACCGGCACCACGTGGAACCCTCATCAGGACGATGTGAACGGCATGACGATGGTAGGCGCGCTGCCGATGATTTCCGGTTCGTTCGCAGTCACGCTGCTCTCGACGCTGTTCGCCCTGCCGATTGCCATCGGCTCGGCGATCTTCGTCGTTGAAATCGCCCCCCGGTTCGGGCGCCGCGTGTTCCAGCCGCTCATCGAACTTCTGGTGGGAATCCCGTCGGTTGTCTATGGCCTTATCGGTCTCACCGTCGTGGTGGCGTGGACTCGTGACATGGCGGCAGCGGCTGGCCAGACCATCACCGGTTTCGGCATCTTCTCGAGTGCAATCGTGCTCGCCGTGATGATTCTCCCCACGATCACGAGCCTCTCGATCGATGCGCTCGCCGCAGTGCCTAATCAATATCGTGAAGGTTCCTACGCGCTTGGTTGCACACGCTGGCAAACGGTGTGGAACGTGGTTCTGCGCTCGGCGGCCCCGTCGCTTATGACGGCGGTCATCTTGGGGATGACCCGCGCGTTCGGCGAGGCGCTCGCCGTGCAGATGGTCATCGGCAACGCTATCCAGATGCCGACGAGCCTGTTCACGCCCGCGTCGACGCTCACATCCGTGCTCACCATGGGCATGGGCAACGAGGCAATGGGCACCGTGTACAACGACGTGCTCTGGTCGCTTGCGCTGCTACTGCTGTTCATGTCGCTCGTGTTCATCCTGGTCATTCACTTGATCGGGCGCAAGGGAGGGACCAAGCGTGGCTAAGTTCGACATGGCGGCGCACGTTCGCCGCATCAACTCGCAGGACAAGATCGCCACGGGAATCCTCACGGCCATCGTGGGCCTCGTGCTGCTCATCTTGGCCGCTATCGTGTTCTACATCCTGGTGGCCGGAGCGGGCAAGCTCTTCGATGTGAGCTTCCTCACCTCCAAGCCGCAGCAGTTCAAGGCGGGCGGCGGCATCGGCCCGGAGCTGTTCAACTCGTTCTACCTGCTGTTTCTGACGCTCGTCATCAGCGTGCCTCTCTCGCTTGGCGCGGCGATCTACCTGTCGCAGTATGCGCCCGAGAACTTGGTGACCAACGTGGCGAAGACAATCATCGAGACGCTCTCGTCGCTGCCTTCGATCGTCGTCGGCCTGTTCGGCTTCCTTTTCTTCGTGCTGACTATGGGCTGGGGATTCTCGGTCATCGCGGGCGCGGTCGCGCTCACGATGTTCAACATCCCGATCCTCGTCCGCACCTGCCAGCAGGCGCTCGAAGACGTGCCGCGCTCGCAGCGCGATGCGGGCCTCGCCATGGGGCTCACCCGCTGGGAAACCACAATCCATGTGTTGCTGCCCGCCGCGATGCCCGCCATCGTCACCGGCATCGTGCTTTCCGCCGGCCGCGTGTTCGGAGAGGCTGCGGCGCTCATCTTCACCGCAGGTCAAAGCGCGCCGGTACTCGACTTCACGTGCTTCGACCTCTCGAGTCCGTCGTGCCCGTGGAACATCTTCCGCCCCGCCGAGACGCTCGCGGTCCATATCTGGAAGATCAACTCCGAAGGCGTCGTGCCCGATCTTGAGGCCATCTCGAACGGCACCGCGGCCGTGCTCATGGTGTGCATCCTGGCCTTCAACCTGATCGCCCGTTTCGTGGGCAAGCTTTTGGAAAGGAGGCTGACAAGCGAATGATGAAGCAAGAGAAATCCCTCGCCGAAACGGAAAGTCGCGTGCCGGACGTTGCGACGGAAGCGAAGGTCCCCGCACGGGAAGGCGCCGAGCCGCTTTTGCGCACGCGCGACGTCACGGTGACTTACGATACGTTCGAGGCGCTGCACAAGACCTCTCTCGACTTCGGGAAAGGGCAGGTCACGGCGCTTATCGGCCCCTCGGGCTGCGGAAAGTCCACCTTCCTGCGCTGCTTGAACCTCATGAACCGCGAGATTCCCAAGTGTAAGGTCGCAGGCCAGATCGACTATCACGGCCGCGACATCAACACGCGTTCGGAAAATCTCTTTGAGCTGCGCAAATCCATCGGCATGGTATTCCAGCAGCCGACGCCGTTCCGCAAGTCGATTCGCGACAACATCCTGTTCGCGCCGAAGCGCCACGGCCTTGTGAAGGGCAAAGACGAGTGCGATGCGCTTGTGGAAGAGGCCCTGCGCGCTGGTGCGCTGTGGGACGAGGTGAAAGACAAGCTCGACCAGAGCGCCCATGCCCTCTCCGGCGGTCAGCAGCAGCGCCTGTGCATCGCGCGCACGCTCGCCATACATCCTGACGTGGTGCTTTTCGACGAGCCGTGCTCGGCGCTCGACCCGATTTCGACGTTCTCGGTCGAGGAGACCATCCGCGACATCGCGCAGACCGGCATCTGCGCCATCATCGTCACGCATAACATGGAGCAGGCAACGCGCGTCTCCGACCGCACCGCGTTCTTCTACGTGGGCGACATGGTCGAGACGGGCCCGACCAAGCAGATCTTCTCGGCGCCGAAAGACCAGCGTTTGCAGGACTATCTCACCGGAAGGTTTGGCTAATGAGCGTGGTGGAACGAAAGAATACGGAAAAGAGCAGGTCGTTGTCGGATTCCCAAGCAAGCATGCTCTCGGTCGCCGAGGGCGAATCGGCTATCTCGATTCGCGACTTCAACCTGTGGTACGGCGATTTCCAGGCGCTGAAGAACATCTCGCTCGAGATTCCGAAGAACAAGGCGACCGCGTTCATCGGCCCCTCTGGTTGCGGCAAGTCGACGCTTCTGCGCACGTTCAACCGCATGTGCGACTTCGTGCCGACGGTTCGCACCGAGGGAACCATCGAGGTTGCGGGCTGCGATATCTTCGCGACCGAGCCCAATGAGCTTCGCGTCATGGTGGGCATGGTGTTCCAGCACCCGAATCCCTTCCCGATGAGCATTCGCGACAACATCTTGTACGGGCCGCGCCGCATGCGCAAGATTTCGAAGGCGGAAGGCGACGAGATCGTGGAGCGATGCCTGCGCGATGCGGGCCTTTGGGACGAGGCGAAGGACAAGCTCGACCAGAATGGGCTGGGCATCTCCGGCGGCCAGCAGCAGCGCCTGTGTATCGCGCGCGCCCTTGCCGTGGAGCCGCAGGTCCTGCTCATGGACGAGCCGACGAGCGCCCTCGACCCCATCTCGACGTCGCTTATCGAGGAGCTCATGGTCGAGTTGGCGCGCGATCGCACCGTCGTCGTTGTGACGCACAACATGCAGCAGGCGACGCGCGTTGCGGACAAGACCGCGTTCTTCTATCTGGGCGAGCTCATTGAGGAAGGCCCAACCAAGCAGCTATTCTCGCAACCGCGCGAGGAGCGCACGAAAGACTACCTGACAGGAAGGTTCAGCTAATGTTGGTTCCCCGTTCGAAATATTTGAAGCAACTTGACGATTTGTCTGTCGCTATGGAGGATCTGGGCCAGAAGACGATTGCCGACGTGACGGCGGCTGGTCTTGCGCTTGCGAAGGGCGACGCTGAAGCCGCCGAGGAGGTCATTTCGGGCGAGATGCGCATGCGCCGCCTTCGTGCGACAATCGAGGACACGTGCCTTGACATCATGCTTATGCAGCAGCCCCTCGTCGCCGACGACCTGCGCTATGTTTCTGGGTCGTTTCGCCTGGTGAGCGACCTGGCTCACATCGACTCAAAGTCGCGCGACGTAGCCTATCTGGCAACCCAGATTCCCCATGAGGCCGCATCTGCGATCGAGGCCGAGATCGCCACGGCGTCTGGTAAGGTCGCCTACATGGTCAAGACTGCGCTCGAGAGCTTCGCTGATGCCGACCGCGATCGCGCCGAAGAGGTATTTGCCTCCGACGACGAGGTCGACGCGCTTTATGAGCGAGCCGAGCAGGTGGTGGTCGACCTCATTCGCAAGGGGGATGCTGACGCGACGCATCTGCCCGAGCTGCTCATGGCCGCGAAGTATTTCGAGCGCATGGGCGACGACGCCGAGCGCATCGCGAAATGGACGATCTTCCGTTTGACCGGCACGCATGACTTAAAGGTTGGGGAGATTCCGGCCGAATAGCTTCCCGCCTCGCTCGCCCCGAGCTTCGCGCGGGCGCCACGCAGCCGCGTGGGCTCGACCGGGGCTCGCCGTCCGCCTCCCGTCCCTCCCGACGCGCGGGCGAACCGCCTCTCGCCTGGACCCTTCCCCCTGTGCGATAATCAATTGGATAAGGGTTTTCGGCGAGGGAAGGCGGCAAGCTATGGTGTACTGCGTGGAAGACGACGCGAGCATTCGCGAGCTAGCGCTTTACGCTCTCACGCAGGCGGGAATCGAGGCCGAGGGCATGGCGAACGACGTGGAGTTCCGTGCGGCCTGCGCACGACGGCTTCCCGATGTGGTCATGCTCGACATCATGCTGCCCGGCGCCGATGGCCTGGAAATCCTTCATCGCATTCGCAACACGCCAGGCCTTTCACGCGTGCCCGTGATCATGGTGACCGCTAAAAGCACCGAGCTCGACGTCGTGACCGCCCTCGATGGCGGCGCCGACGAATACCTCATCAAGCCTTACGGCATGATGGAAATGGTCTCCCGCGTGCGCGCTCTGCTGCGGCGCGCCCCCGACTGGGGCAGCGAAGCGCCCCAGGGGTCGAGCGACGAGATAACGATCGGGCCGCTTTCCATCTCCGAGATGCGCCACGAGGCGTTCTGCGGCGGCGAGCCGCTATCTCTCACATCGCGCGAGTTCGACCTGCTCCTTCATTTCATGGAAAACCCCGGCGTCGCCCTTTCCCGCGATGCGCTGTTGCAGCACGTGTGGGGATGGGACTTCGCAGGTGGCAGCCGAACGGTCGACATGCACGTCCTCACGCTGCGCCAAAAACTCGGCGAGCACGCTTCCCTCATCGAGACGGTGCGCGGGGTGGGGTATCGCCTCGTCTCGCAATAGCGGGTTCCCGGGCGCGCCTTGGGCGAGCGGCCCCCTGCGTGGGGGCACAACCGCCGATCGCACATCGGGCTTGTCGTTCTCTGCATTCGATGGAAGGTCTCGCGCGCTTTCGCCAGGGGAAGCGCAGAGCGATATAATGATTCGGTTCATGAGGTTCGCTTGCGGGCGGCGTGTGGCGGGCCTTTCCCTCGCGGGATGGTGAAATCTGCCGCGGTGTTCGCTAGGCGCTTCTGTGAACAGGCCAAACGGGGCCGACTCATCGAACTTTAAAGGAAGCATATGAACCCGGTTGTTGTCATTCCCACCTTTGTCTCAACGCGCTCGCAACGTGAGGGCGGTTCCATTATCACCACGTACGACCATCCGACGCCCCTGTCCCAGGAGGGCGATCTGCCGCGTTGCCTCGAATCGCTCACCAAGGTCGAGGGAATCGGGCAGATTATCGTGCTCGTCGCGGCGGAGCCCTCCATCGCGCACAAGGCCGCGCAGAAGACCCAGGCCATCGCCGCGCGCTTTCCCGAGCTGCACATTGCGGTCATTGGTGCTGCGGAGGCGGGCCTTGTGCAACAGCGCATGGAGCAGCTCGGCCTGGGGAAGCTCACGCGTGAGGTGGGCTTGTCGGGGTACGGGGCCGTTCGCAACCTCGGTCTTGTCGTGGCGTGCGCGCTCGGGTTCGACGCCGTGGTGTTCCTCGACGACGACGAGGTGGTGACCGACGCCGACTTCCTGCGCCGTGCGATGTACGGCTTGGGGAAGCTCACGCGCAAGGGCATTCCCATTCTCGCGAAGACGGGTTTCTACTACAATTCGGAAGGCTCCTATCTGTCAAAGAGCCAGAACAAGTGGTACAACCGCTTCTGGCAGCAGGGAAGCGCGTTCAACAAATGGATCGAGCGGGCCATGAATGCGCCGCGCCTTTCGCGCTCGAACCACGTGTGCGGCGGGTGCCTCGCGCTTCACAAGGAGGCGTTCAAGCGCCTGTCGTTCGACCCGTGGATTCCGCGCGGTGAGGACTTGGATTACATGCTTGATCTGCGCATGTACGGTTCCGACATCTGGTTCGACAACAAATGGAGTCTGCATCACCTTCCTCCCGAATCGGCGAGCGAGGGCACGCGTTTCCGCCAGGACATCTATCGCTGGCTCTACGAATACCGCAAGATGGAGTACAGCCGCACCCAGATTGACCTCATGCAGGTGAAGCCCTCGTCCCTCGAGCCGTACCCGGGGCCGTTTCTGGAGCCGAGTATCGTGCGTCGAATCCGCATCACGGCGTTTCTGCGCAGCCTTGCCCGCCCCGACAAGAAGGCGTATCGCAAGGCGGCGAAGGCGGCGCGCACCGAGGCGGCGCAATATGCCCAGCGGAACTGCACGAAGTACTTCGAGTTCCAGTTCGTGTGGTCGGAGCTCATGTCGCGCATCGAGGGCGATCAGATCTTAAGCACCGCCCTTGTCCGCAGCGCTGTGTCGCGCGCGGAGGCTGTGGCGGGCGCGAATGCGAACGGCCGAGTTGTCGAGCGCGATCCCCGCGTCGAGAAGGCGGGGGATGCGGTGGAAGCGGGGGCTCCTACCGCTCCCCAAGCGGGCGTTCCCGAGCAGCTTGCAGCCCAATATTCCAATATCGACCCGGGCATGACGAGCGAGATTCGCCTGAACCTCGCCGATTAAAGGCGAATGCGCGCGGTCGGCTCCCCGCTGCGGACCGGTGCGCATTTCGGAGATACACTGCATACGAGGAAAGCGTCCCGTTGGGGGTGGCCTTGACGTGCGCACTGTTGGGGTGAATCTGCAGTAGAAAGACATGATGGTGGAAGTACTCGTTCATTTTGTTGCTCCCGCCCTGGTCGGCGTGCTGATCGGTATCGCCTCGGGGCTGCTCGGTATCGGCGGTGGCACGGTCATGGTGCCGATTTTCCGCCTCGCGTTTGGAATGAGCGCCACCATGAGTACGGCGACCTCGCTGTTCGCCATCATCCCGACGTCCATTTCGGGCGCGATTTCGCACGTGAAGGGCAAGACCTGCATTCCCGCGCTCGGCATCGCCGCGGGCCTCGGAGGTGCGTGTCTGTCGCCTGTGGGGGTGTGGCTCGCGCAGCTTTCCCCCGACTGGCTCGTGATGCTCGCCGCGGCGCTCATCATCGGCTATTCGGCCATCAACATGTTCAAGAAGGCTTTTAAGTTGCGGCCGGCTGGCCAGCCGGCCGCAGGGGTCGATGCTGCGGCTTCCCCCAGCACCCAATCTTCGGGCGCTCCCGAAGGCTCGCGTACCGAAGTACGCGTCGCCTCCGCGACCGCCCGAATCTCGGGCACTGGGGAAACCCTCGCTGACTCTTCGGCGACCAGTGACTCTTCGAGCGCGACACCCTCGCTGACTTCCTCGGGCGAGCCGGCGGCTGCGGCCCCCACCGCCGATGATTCTTCCCTTTCCCGAAAGCAGCTCTTGCAGGGCGCCGCAATCGGCCTGGTCGCAGGCTTGGCCTCTGGCTATGTCGGCGTCGGCGGCGGGTTCATCATGGTGCCGCTCATGCTCTCGATTATCGGCATCCCCATGCGCAAGGCGTCGGGCACTTCGCTCATTGCGGTCATGATTTTGGCCATCCCCGGCGTGATCGAGCAGGGGATTATCGGCAACATCAACTATCTCGCAGGCATCGCCATCGTCATCGGTACCATTCCCGGCGCCGTCATCGGCGCGAGGCTCGTGACGAAGGTGCCCGAGCGTACGCTTCGGCTGCTGTTCGGGTGTTTTCTTATTGTGGCGGCGGTCATGCTTGTGCTGAACGAGGTCGGCATCTTCGGATAATCGTCTATACTTAGCGCAAACTGATGATAGGGGAGCGAGACGATGGGCGAAACGGCCATGCAAGATAGCGGAGCGGAAAATTCGATCGATGCGGCGGCACCGGGGACCATCCCCCCGAAGAAAGGCGTCGCACGTGTGTTCACGGTCGAGATGCTGCTTGCGACCATAGCGGTCCTCTCGGGCGTAACGCTTCTTTGGACGGCGCTCGCCCCCTCCCACAGCATCCCCATCATGATTACCGCAGGCGCCATGTTCACGCTCTCGATCGTGCTGGTGATTCGCCTGTCGATGGATCCGGATTCAGTGCGCGCGCGTCAGTCGGACGCCATGTTGCGCCTGGCGAGCAAAACGCTCGAGAGCATGCAAGACGGTCTGAACCGTGAATCTGCGCAAGAAATCTGCCAGCTGCTTTTGCCCTCGACGGCGGCCATCGCGGTGGCCATCACCGACAAGAAGCAGATCCTCGGTTACGCCGGATACCTGGAGGCCGAGAACCCCGCCGGCGGCAACATCCGCACGCATGCCACGCAGGCCACGCTCGACGACGGCAACATGCGCGTACTGTTCACCAGCATCGACATCGGTTTCCCGGAAAATGCCACGACGATCAAGGCGGCCATCGTTGTCCCGCTTTTGGTACGCGGTGACGTGGTGGGCACGCTGAAGTTCTACTATCGCTCCGCCAAGCGCATCAGCGAGACTCAGAAGTCGATTGCCGAAGGGTTCGGTACGCTGCTTTCGACGCAGATGGCTGCGGCGCAGCTCGAAGAGCAGGCGCGCCTTGCCACGAGCATGGAACTCAAGGCGCTCCAGAACCAGATCAACCCGCATTTCCTGTTCAACACCATCAACACGATCGCCTCGCTCATCCGCACGAGTCCCAACGAGGCTCGCGTGCTTTTGCGCGAGTTCGCGGTGTTCTACCGCCGCACGCTGGAGAACTCCGACAGCCTCATCTACCTCTCGCGCGAGGTGGAGCAGACGCAGCGTTACTTCTCATTTGAGGTGGCGCGCTTCGGTGCCGAGCGCGTGGAGCTCAACGTCGATTTGGCGCCCGAATGCGAGAACATGCTGGTTCCGTCGTTCCTTGTTCAGCCGTTGGTGGAAAACGCCGTGCAGCACGCGATGCCGTCCGAAGGCAAGCTCACCATCACGGTGACCGGCGAGGTCGAGGGAGACGACGTGTACCTGCGCGTGAGCGACAACGGCACAGGCATGACCGAGGAAGCGCGCCAGGGTATCATGCATCCTAAGGAAACTAAGGGAATTGGCATCGCGGTGAAGAACGTGCACGACCGCATCGTCGGGTTCTTCGGGTCGAACTCCTACATGGACGTGCAAAGCGAGCTGGGGGTCGGCACCACGGTGACGCTGTTTTTGGAAGGGTGCGCTGCCCAGACGAAGTCCCAGGTCGCTGCGAGCGACGCGGAAGCCCTGCGTCGGTAGGGGAGGAAGATGGATCCCGAAGAGCAGACGTCCGGCCTCTATGACATCATCCAGGGCGTCGTCCATGTTGAGTGGCTTTCCACCGCGCTGACGGTGGCGATTGCGCTCGCTTTCACGGCGCTCGTGGCTCGCGCCGTGACGAAGGTGCTGCGCCGCGTGCTCTCACACGACAACTCGCCGCTGCCCTCGTCGAGCATCTTTGTCAACATCGCTCGCATCGCCGTGTGGGCAGTCGGCGTGAGCGTGGTGCTGTCGAGCTGCTTCGGAATCGACGTTTCTGCGGCGATTACCGCGCTCGGTATCGGCGGCATCGCCATCTCGCTCGGCTTCCAGGACACGCTCTCGAACCTGATCGGCGGCGTGCAGGTGAGCATCACCGGGCTCGTGGAGCCGGGTGACTACATCGAGGTCGGCGGGCAGCGCGGCGTCGTGCGCGATGTGACGTGGCGCCACACCTCGCTCGAGACGCTTTCGGGCGAGCGCGTCGAGGTGCCGAACTCGGTGATCAACAAGTCGTCGCTCACGCATCTGCCGCCGCTTATGAAGGTGGTGGTGCCCCTGCTTGTCACCACGGGTGGCGCAGACCTTGATGCCGTTGCTGCGAAGATTGTCAAAGCTGCAGGTCAAGCAGCACAAAAAGTGGGTGGAGGCATGTCGCAAGAGCCGCAGGTGCTCTTCACGGAGGCCATGGAGTACGGCTACCGCGCGAGCCTCATCGTGTGGATTGAAGATGGCGACAAGCATTCCTTGGTGAAAGACGCCGTCGTGCGCGCCGTCGCGCCCTACACCATGGCATAGGGCGGGATCGGGCGCTCTGTCGTTCGCTCTGCGCCGGGCGTGGGGCGGAGCCTTCCGCGTTCGAGCCTTCCGCGTTCGACTGTCTTCCGCCTGCCCGGTTGTCGCCTCCCGCTGTTAGCTCGCTCGCCGCTAGCTGCCAGCTTGTCGCCAGCCAGCCTGCCAGCCAACCGCAAGCCCGCCGCCCGCCAGCCCGCTAGTCGCCCACCCCTCGTCCTCCCTCCAAAATGGGTTGATGCATCGTCATTCGGGAGGCCACCGACGCGACTCCTTTTTCGCGGAAATCCAATATCGTGGACAAAGACCGTCGATATGTGAATCTGAAAAGCGCGATGCGAGTGGTTGCCTCCGTAAAGTTCTGCGTTTGCCCAGGTCGGTTTTTTCAAGGTCGAGTTGCCCAAAACTAACTCCTCACATATCGGCGGTCTTTGTCCACGACGGGGCGATTTCAAGCAAGAAGTTAAGCTGGCATATCCCAAGTTGGCATGCTTCTCGTGTAGGGCTGCGGAGCGCGCCGCGCCGAGGCGGCATCCCCGGCGGAAATTGCGCTCGGAAACCGCATTGCCGCACTGCTGCCTTCTTCCGCGGAAATCCACTAGGCCTTCTTGTGCGGCGAAAGTGGGGCGCGATTGTTTGAGGCGCTGCCCCTTCGCATCTTCCTGGTTGCGTAGTGTTGTTCTACTTGTTATATTATCAATAGAACAAATAGAACAAATAGAACAAACAATGCGAGAAACGACTCGGCAGGCAAAGCCAAACCCATCAAATATACGAGGAGGCACCTGTGGTCATTCGGATTGATCAATCGGATGAAGCCCCCATCTACCTGCAGATTCGCGATCAAATTATCGAGGGAATCGCTCGTGGCGAACTCTCGTCGGGTGACAGTCTGCCGAGCGTTCGTCAACTTGCGGCCGATTTGGGCATCAACCTCCACACGGTCAACAAGGCGTATGCCGTTTTGCGGGACGAGGGGTACGTTGCCATGCGGGGACGCAAGGGCGCTTTCATCGCAAACGCGCAAAGCATCGGCGCGCCAAGCCATCAGACGATAGACGACGAGCGAATGGCGAGTGGGATCTACCGTCTGGCGCTCGAACACCGCGCGCGAGGTGGCACGCCCGAAAGCTTTATGGTCATCGCGAAATCCCAGGTCGCGCGCGCTTTCGAAATCGAAGGTCTCTCAAGTAGCAAAAACAACTTGCCCCCAAAGGAGGTCGGCAATGACTGATTCCCTCATCCTTGTGGCGTTTCTCATCGCGATTGTCTTTCTCTCTGGAGCGCTTCTTGCTGCAACGCCGTGGTTCATGAAGAAAGGCGAGTGCTTCGCGGTGACCATCCCCGAATCGGCGCAGGCCGACGAGCGCTTTCTTGCCTTTCGGAAGCGCTATGCGGCGGCGGTCCTCGCGGTGACCCTTATCTGCGCGGTCGCGCTTGGCGCCGTTTCGAACGTTGCCCTCGGGAAGATGGGCTCGGCGCCCGATTCCGATTCGTTGAGCTCAATTCTCGTTGCGGCAATCGTCGCGGCGGCAACGATACCCTTGATCGCGTCGTTCGCGCTGATGCTTCACTACCGCAAAAGGGTCGAGGCCATCAAGAGGGAAGAGGGTTGGAAAGCCGAGCGCGATGAGGCCGTTGCGCTCATCGGCTTCGAGGAGGCGCCCGTGCCGCCGTCGCTCGCATGGAACGTGGTGTACGTGCCCATTGTGCTCATCACGCTCGCCATTGGCCTTGCGCTTTACCCGTCCACTCCCGATTTGGTTCCTACGCATTTCGATTTCGCGGGAAATGTGAACCAGTGGACGCCGAAAGGCCCTGCGCTCATCGCGTTCCCTTTGTTGTTCGAGGTGTTCATGGCCGTGTGCTTCATTTTCAGCCACTGGATGGCGATTCGGTCGAAGAAAGACGTTGACCCTGCACGACCCGCCATCTCGGCATATGCCTACGGAGCTTTCGCCCGCGCCGAATGCATCCTGCTTCTCGTTGGCGGATCGGTGCTTACGGCGGTGTTGGGAATCGTGATGATTCTGATGATGGCGGAGATCCTGTCGATGCTCGTGACCATTGCGCTGATCATTGTGGCGACCTTGATTCTCGTCGGCGCGACGATTGCCATCTCCGTCGTCTACGGACAATCGGGGTCTCGCCTGGTCAAGCGCTTGGAGGAGAATGGCGACATAATCACCGACAACGATGAGCACTGGAAAGCGGGCGTCTTCTACTGGAATAAAGACGATGCGAGCCTGATTCTGCCCAAGCGATTCGGCGTAGGCTGGACGATGAATTGGGCGCGCCCCGCGGCGTGGCTCATCGTCGGAGGGTTCACGTTGGCTTCGATCGCCTTCGTGGCTGCCTGCATATTCTTGATGTAGGGGCTTCGGGGCGCGCGACACATCTCGCTTTCGAAGGGGACGCGCGGGCTCGGCTTGGCTATACTTCTCGATAGAAAACGCAGCGCAAATGGACTCGGAGTTACATGGCAGGCAAACAGCTCATACTCGATCGTTATCGCCCGATGTCGGAAGCCGGCGCGGGTGGCTTCGCGACGGTGCAGGTCGCATGGGATACGCAGATGCGCCGCAAGGTCGCCATCAAGTGCATCGAGCTGCCGAAGGCGTCGCCTGACTCCTTAAGCCGGGTCGCGCCCGCCGAGCTGCCGAAGGCGGCACGTCATGCGCGGGCCGAAGGTGAGGCCGCGCCATCGGCACCAACGCAGGTTGTTCGCCTTGAGGACATTCCCCCTTGGGAGGACGTCCCCGAAGATCTGGGGGAGGCAATGTCCTCCGCGCTTGCGGCGCTGCCGGAGGATCTCGCTTCGGGCCTCGGGTCGGACCGTGCTCCCGTCGGCCCTGGCGACTTCGAAAATCATGAAGGTCCCGAAGATTTCTGCTCTCTCGACGATCCCCTTGCTTCCGACATCCCCGGTCTCGCGGAAGCTCGGGCGATTGCCCAGTTCAGCGATGCGAACATCGTCACGGTGTACAACTTCGAGGTCAAGGATTCCACGGCGTACCTCATCATGGAGTACGTGGAGGGGACGACGCTCGAACGGTTCTTGCGCGAGCACGACGGCGACCTCACGCTCGACGTGGTGGCGCACGTCTTCTCGAGCATCGCGCACGCACTCGAGGTCGCGCATTCCCACAACGTGCTGCATCTTGACATCAAGCCCGCAAACGTGCTGATCAACCGCCAGGGAGAAGTGAAGGTGACCGACTTCGGCCTTGCGACCCTCGCCGATGCCAACGGCACGGGCCGTGCGGGCGGCGGCACGATCGGCTACATGCCGCCCGAGCAGATGCGATCCGAGGCGCTCGACGCCCGCTGCGACGAATGGGCGCTCGCGAGCCTGACCTACGAGATGCTTGTGGGCGACAACCCCTTCTTCGCGCGCGATTTGCCCCGCGCCGCGGCGGCGATAGAAAACGCCGAGCTCGTGCTTCCCTCGCTGTGCTGGGACGACGTGGAAGAGGGCATCGACGACGTGATGTTCTATGCGCTCGACCCCGATCCGGCGGAGCGCTACGCCACGGTGCGCGATTTCGACGAGGAGCTCATGCCCTACTTGGGCGATGTGAAAGCGGGCAAAGCGGAACTATCGCGCCTGGTCAACGGCGTCGATGGGGAAGGGGAAGACGAGGACGGCGAAGGGGAACCTGCGCCTGCAGCACCGCGCGTCCCCTTGGTCGACCACTTGACGCCCCGCGTGATGGCAGTGGTTGCGCGCGCGGTGTCTGTCGTCGCGGCAGCCTTGGTGGGCGCGGTCGCGCTCGTGAACTTCCCCGCCTTCGGCCCTGGCGTGTTTTCGAACCCGGTGTTTTGGGGCTTGCTTGCGGTGGTGTGCGTGCTTGCGGCGATAAAACCCCACGTAGGAGCGCTTGCGTCGTTCGCCATTTTGGGGGTGTCTCTCACGGCGAACGGCGCCTACGCACCGGGGATACTTCTCTTCCTCGGCACTGTTGCCTGGTGGTGGTTCGCCGCGCGCGGCTCCGATGCGCCCGCGGTCGCAGCCCTTTTGGGCCCGCTTTCGGGGGCGGTCGGTTTCGCGCCGCTCTCGCCGGTTGTTGCGGGCAGCCTTGTCGTCTCGGTTGCCCGCGCGGCGGCAACGGCGGCGTTCGCCGGGTTTTGCGCGCTTGCGCTCGGCAGTTTGGGCACGTCGGGCATGATCGGCTGGAACGCGCCGATGTACTGGGATTACGCAACGATGTCGGGTGTGGTTTCGGCGGGAAGCAACGCCGTTGCCGACCCCGATGCGGTGGCGTCGGCGGTGCTTTCGAGCACGGGAATCGGCGCGCAGACGCAGGCGCGCCTTGGCGGCATGCTGCTGAAGCCGGGCACGTGGTGCATGTTCGCGAGCTGGGTTATCGCTGCGGCGGCGATGAGCGCGCTTTCCCGCTGGGGGATGTCGCGCAAGGTTGATGTCGCGGCTGCGCTCGTGGGGACTGTCGTCCTCGTATTGGGCGTCTGCGCTGCCGCGTGGGCGGAGAACCCCGCGTCGTGGACGCCGCCGAGCACGATGGCGCTCATCGGCTCGATCGTGCCTGGACTTGTGGGCGTCGTACTTGCCGCCCTGGGCATTCCCGACAAAATCAGGCAGTAAGCCGCTCGCTTCGGGCGAAAAAGCTCTCTCACCAGGTAGCGGCCTTCCCGCAGCACGCCCAAAACAGAAAGCCCGTCTCGCGCGTGAACTGCGCCCTTCCCAAAACGAGAAGCAGGCGCTCACTCATGCGAGGCGGGCCAGCGTGTAACCGGTGATGCGCGAGGCGTCTACCCTAAAAGCTGGGCGACCTTCCCCAGAAGCGGCTCGAAGCTCACGCCGCGGTTCTTGAAATCGGGCTGCTTGGCCGACACGATCATCGCGTCGTGCGTGAAGTCGCCCGCGAACACGACAGCGTCGCATAGGCTGCGACCAGCCATGACGGCCGCCATCAGGCAGGAGCAGTACAAGTCTCCCGTGCCGTGCAGCATGTAGGGCAGATACTCGTTCGCGGCCTCGAACATGTCGCAGTCCACGCCGCCCACGAAGTTGCGGATGACGCTCTCGCCCTCGCGCTGGATGCCCTTGAGCACCACATGCTTGGCGCCCTTCGCGACGAGCGCATCGATCATGCGCGCCGCCTCCGCGTCGGAGATATCGGTGCCGCACCAGTCGTCGCCGATGGGCTCGCCTAAGATGATGGCGGCCTCGGTGAGGTTCGGCGTGAGGATGTCGGCGCCGGGGGCAAGTTCGGCCATCGCGTCGCACAGCTCGGGTGTGTAGGTGGGGTAGACCTTGCCGTGATCGGCCATGACGGGGTCGACTACGCGCAGTGCGGTGGGGTAGGTCTCGTACAAATCGCGAATGCGATCGACTTGCTCGGGCGCGCCCAGAAAGCCGGAGTACACGGCGTCGATCTCGACCCCGATGCCCTTCCACGCGTCCGTGTAGTCCTTCATGATGCTCGTCGTGTCGTGCATGTACCAGCCGGGGAAGGCGGTATGGCTGGAGAACAGCCCTGTCGGCACGGGGCACACGTCGCAACCTGCGGCGGAAAGCACGGGAATCGCCACGCCGAGCGAGCATTTCCCGTACCCGCACAGGTCGTGGACGGCAGCGACGCGCGGGATGTAGTCGTCGCGGCGCTCGTAGAGATGCAGGTCGTTCGCGCTTGTCATGATGCTAGTCTTCCTTTTCCTCGTCCTCGTCGTCATCGTCGAAGATCGACCAATCGTCCTCGCCCTTCGGGCGGTCCGCGAAACGTTTGCGCGTGCGGCGCTCCATGATCACGCAGACGATCAGGCTCAGCACCAGGCAGATGCCGACCAGGCATCCGACACCTTCAGGCGTCTCGAAAAGAAAATGGTACAGCTCGGTAATATCCATGTTGGCCTCGTTGCTTCTTCGGAGGTGGCGCGTTGCGGCTCGTTGTCGCAACCGCATAAGCATAGCGTGAACCAGTATACCGCGCACGCCTCGCGCGAAGATTCCACGTTCGGGGAAGGTCTGGGCAGCGAGCGCCCCTCCTTGGGCTTTTTGCTCCAATACTCTCGAGATGCGAGAGCGTGTAAGGCGGCGCTGATTTGTCCAATATGCTGAACAAAATGCAGGGAAATTTGTCCAGTATATTGAACAAAACAACGGACGTTTCGCTCCGCTCACGTCTTCGTTTCGCGTGAAGGCTTGGGCATGTGGCCCCGTGGGGTTTTCGCTGCGCTATACTGGTTCGACCGTGTAAAACAAGGCTGCGCGCGAGGTGTGCGCAGCGACGGCCCGAAGGCAAGAAGGAGCGCGTCTCATGTTAGACATCAAGTACGTCCGCGAAAACCAAGAAGCAGTCGCCGAGGCGATGAAGAACCGCAACGCTTCATGGGATGCGGAGCGCTTCTCAAGCCTTGACGAGAACCGCCGCGCTGCCATCGTGAAGGAAGAGGCGCTTCAGCAGGAGCGCAACGCCGCGTCGAAGTCCATCGGCGAGATGATGCGCGAAGGCAAGAAGGACGAGGCCGAGGCAGCCAAGGAGCGCGTCCGTGCCATCAATGAGGAGCTCGACGAGATCTCCGCGAAGCGCGAGGCCATCGATGCCGAGCTGCACGACCTCATGCTGCATGTGCCCAACATCCCCTGCGCCGCAACGCCCGTCGGCAAGGACGAGACCGAGAACCCCGAGCGTCGTCGTTGGGGTACCCCGCGCGACTTCGCGGCCGAGGGCTTCGAGCCCAAGCCCCACTGGGATCTTGGCACCGACCTCGACATTCTCGATTTCGAGCGCGGCAACAAAATCTCCGGCAGCCGCTTCACCGTGCTCGGTGGCGCAGGTGCACGCCTCGAGCGCGCGCTCATCAACTACTTCCTCGACACGCACACTTCCCGCGGCTTCAAGGAATGGTGGCCGCCCGTGGTCGTGAAGCGCGAGACTATGGTGGGCACCGGCCAGCTGCCCAAGTTCGAAGACGACGCCTACCACGTGTCGGGCGACATGTTCCTCATCCCGACCGCCGAGGTCACGCTCACGAACCTGCACGCGGGTGAGGTGCTCGACGCCGACACGCTGCCGCGCTGGTACACCGCGTTCACCCCGTGCTTCCGCGAAGAGGCGGGCTCGGCGGGCCGCGACACGCGCGGCATTATCCGCCAGCACGAGTTCGACAAGGTGGAAATGGTGAAGTTCGCCACGCCGGAGGATTCCGACAACCAGCTCAAGAGCATGACCGCCGAGGCGGAGTACCTGCTCCAGCAGCTCGGCCTTCCGTACCGCGTCATCTCGCTGTGCACGGGCGACCTGGGCTTCTCCGCGCGTCAGACCTACGACGTCGAGGTGTGGCTGCCCAGCTACAACGGCTACAAGGAGATTTCCAGCTGCTCGAACTGCGGTGACTTCCAGGCGCGCCGTGCCAACATCAAGTATCGCGACCCGGCGAACTTCAAGGGCTCGCGCTACCTGCACACGCTCAACGGCTCCGGTCTGCCCGCGGGCCGCACCATGGCCGCCATCATGGAGAACTACCAGCAGGCCGACGGCACTATCAAGGTACCTGACGTGCTTGTTCCCTATATGGGCACCGACGTCATCAAGCCGGTGGAATAACGAGCGTGGATTCTCGCAATCAACAACGCGCGGACGCTCGCTCGTCCGCGCGCACGGGGGGCGCATCGTCGCGTGATCGCGGGGGCGCCCCCCGCCCTTCTTCCGCGAAAAAGCGCAGGAAGTGGCCTTTCGTCGTCGCTGGTGCCGTGGTTCTTGTTGTGGTGGCCGTCGTCGTCGCCTTCTCCTGTTGGCGCTGGACGTTCGCGAACGACGCGCAGGATATCCAGGGCACGTGGTACATCGCTGGCACGCAGAAGACGGTCGACGTCACGGCAGACGGAATCAAGCTCGCCGACGACGTCACGTATTCCTACACGATTGACGAGGGCGCGAAGGCGCTTTCTCTCTCCTTCGGCAACATGGAAGGCGAGGCGCGCTATCGTTTCTCTCTCGACAGGCAGACGCTTGCCTTGCGTGATGGGGAAACTACCTGGGGGAATTCGCTCTCCGAGGACATCTCTTGGACAATCGCCGCCCTCGGCCGCGCCATCCAGGGAGAACAGGCGAGCCCCGAGCTTTCGGGCGATTCGACCATGGTCCTCACCCGCACGCCACAGGACTTATCGTCGGAGGGCGCGTCTGGGGCGGCTGCGTCCCAGGCCGCATCCCGGGGCACCGCATCCCAGCCGGTCGCGTCCCAGGGCGCGTGATGGAGGTCATCCGCGCCTCGCGCATCTGCGTGCGCTCACGGCGAATCGAGGCGAACATCGACGTCGCCGTCGGATTCCGCACAACGACGCCCGAGCTCGCCTCGCGCATCTGCGCACGATTTCCCAACCTGGTGCACCATGCGTGCGTGAACGACGAGGGCCCCACTTTCGGCGCAGTGATCGATCATACGCCGTTGCCCCACTTGCTTGAGCACCTCGTCATCGATTTGCAGGTGGTGGCCGAGAAAAGCGGTACTCTGTCACAAAGCTTTACGTACGTCGGAACGACGCAGTGGCTCGACGAGCAGCGAGGCCTCGCGCGCGTGGAAGTGAATTTCACGGACGATTTGGTGGCCCTGCGTGCTTTTAAGGATGCCCTCTGCGCGATTAACGAGGCGGTGGTACTCTAAGCATCATGACTACGGCACACATGAAATTCGACCAAACGAGCGACAAAATCGCCGACCGTGTGAGGAATTTGCGCTCGAGCGCCGTGCGCGACCTTTTCGCCGCGGCGGTTCGCCCGGACATCATCTCGCTTTCAGGTGGCATGCCCGACGTGTCGCTTCTCCCGCAGCGCGCCATCCAGAAGGCGGTGCACGCCGCCATCACCGACGAGCGCGCCGTTGCCCTGCAGTACGGCTCGACGAACGGCCGACTGGAAACCCGTCAGGCGCTTTGCGACATCATGCGCGACATCGGCGTCCGCGTGAAGCCCGAGGAGATGCTGCTCACATCCGGCGCCCAGCAGGCATTGAACCTGCTCGGCGAGACGTTTCTCGACAAGGGCGACATCGTCTTGGTGGAAGGCCCCACCTACCTGACGGCGCTTTCCGCGTTCAACGCTTACGAGCCCGAGATTCACTCCGTGCCTTTCGACGACGAGGGCATGCGCATGGATCTGCTGGAAGAGGAACTCAAGCGCATCGGCAAGGGCAACAAGCGCCTGAAGATGCTCTACACCATTCCCAACTTCCAGAACCCCGGCGGCGTCACCATGACGGGCGAGCGCCGCAAACGCCTCATCGAGCTTTCTCACGAGTATGACTTCATGATCATCGAGGACGACCCCTACGGCCGTTTGCGCTACGAAGGCGGGCACATGGTCCCGCTGAAGGCGCAGGACGATCGCGTCATCTATCTGGGCACCATCTCGAAGATCTTCGCGCCGGGCCTTCGCATCGGCTGGATTTGCGCGCCTGTTGACGTGCTCGCTCGCATCAGCCTGGTGAAGCAGGGCGCCGACTTGTGCGGCTCGACGTTTGACCAGGTCGTGGTTGAGCACTACTTCACGGACACGCCGTGGCAGCGCACGCTGCAGAAGTTTATTAAGACCTATGGCGAGCGCCGTGATGCCATGCTCGCCGCGCTCGAGGAATATTTCCCGCCCGAGGCATCCTGGACGCACCCGGAGGGTGGCTTCTTCTTGTGGGTTACGCTGCCGAAGTACGTGGACACGGGCAGCATGCTCGCCGACGCGCTTGAGGCGGGCGTGACGTTCTGTCCGGGCGATAGCTTTTATGTCGACGGCGTGACGGGCAGAAACTGCATGCGCCTGAACTTCAGCTACGAAACGCCCGAGAACATCACGGAGGCGATTCGTCGCCTGGCGAAGGTGATCGAGGAGCGCCTGGAGCTTTACCGCGCGTTCATCGATGCGGGCGCCATCAAGGTGCCGGAAGAATAACGGCAGACATTCCGCGCCGTGAGCGAGCGGCGCTATCGAAAGGGAGCAATATGGGTCTCAAAGTTGCGGTTTTGATGGGCGGAACCTCGTTTGAGCGAGAGTTTTCGCTGGCTAGCGGCAAGAACGTATGCGCCGCGCTCGAGGAAGCCGGGCATAAGGTCGTTCCGCTCGACACGACGCGCGAGCTGGTGCCCACGCTGCGCAGCGAGCGCCCCGACGTGTGTTACAGCGCGCTTCACGGCAAGCACGGCGAGGACGGTTCCATCCAAAGCCTGCTCGAGCTTTTGGGCATCCCCTACGTCGGCTCCGATGCGCTCGTGTGCCGTCGTGCTCAGAACAAGGACTCGCTGCACGCGACGATGGAGGCATATCGCGAGCTCACCGATGAGCCTGCGGTCGCCTCGTGGCCGCAGGGCATCTGCATCGCGCGAGATGCCTTCAAGGATATGGGTGCCGCGACGGCGCTCGATTTGGTGGAGGAGCGCGTTCACGGCGGCTATCCCGTGGCGGTGAAGCCGGCTCACGGCGGTTCTGCGATGGGCGTGCACCGCGTCGACGACATCGACCATCTGGGCGAGGCGATCCTCGATGCGCTGTCCTACGACGATCACGTGGTGATCGAGCAGTGGATCGAAGGCGTTGAGCTGGCAGTTTCCGTTATTGGCACCGGCTGGGACGCGCATGCGCTGCCTCCGGTGGAAATCGTCCCCAAGCGTGGGCTCTACGACACCGCCGCCCGCATGGACGCGAGCCTGGTCGACTACTACGCGCCGGTGCGCAATGAGTCTTTGTCCTCGAACGAGGCCGATGCCCAGGCGATTCGCGCGGAGATTGAGCGTGCGGTCTTGGAGGTGTATCGCGCGTACGGCCTTCGCGACTTGGGCCGAATCGACTTGATCTGGGACGGCGCGCAGGCGCGTGTGATGGAGACGAACGTGTCCCCGGGCATGACGGAGACCTCGCTGTTCCCCGCGGCTTGCAAGGCGGGTGGCTTGAGCCTGTCAGCCGTACTGAACGAGCTGGTCAGCAACGCGAAAGAGCGCGGCGCCGTCTTCTGCTAGGCGAGCCGTTGGCACACTAATCGTTTTAGGGGAAAGGCCCGTTCGCGGGCCTTTCTTGTACCCAAAGTCCGCCCCTCGTCAACGAAACGGCAACCGAATAGTGGAGGGGTCGCGATTTTGGGCGGTGCTGCCCTGCGAGCACCTATAATGAGCGCATCGAGAAAACGTCTTGAAGGAGGCCGTTATGGGCAACAAACTCGGAGTTTTTCTGGCAGGCGGTCTTGTCGGCGCGGTCGCAGCGCTTCTGTGCGCCCCGCGTACGGGCAGTGAGACTCGCAACATGGTAGCCGAGAAGGCGAACGCCGTGTGGGGCGAAGCTCAGGAACTGGGAGCCCAAACCGCCTCCACCGCGCAGCAGGTTGTGGAAGACGTCGCTGGTGCGGACGCCGCAGCGCGCACGCAAACGTTTGCGCAGGACGCCGTCGCCAAGGGCCAGAACGTCGTTTCCGCCGTCGCCTCGAAGGGACAGGAAATCTACGGCGCAGCCGCTTCCCGCGTGCAGGAGGCGAAAAGCGGTGTGAAGCCTGCTCCCGACAGTACCGATGACCTCCGCGAGAAGATCGAGGCTGCCCGTGCCCGCATCGCCGCGCAGGTTGCCAAGAACGCCGAGGAGTCTGCGGCTGCAGCTTCCGAGGAGATTCCGGTCGAGGTCGCTCAGGACGAGGCGCCGGCTGCGGGTTCTTCCGAAGGCGAACAGGCGTAACGAACAGCAGGAAGACGCGCTCGCACAAAGAGCGCATGTAAAAGGGGCGCAATGCTCGTGTGCGGTTTCCACTGCGCACAGCGCGCCCCTCTGATTTTCCGGGGACGAAATGGCAAGCAATCTCATCACAACCAAGGAACTCTACAACGTTCGCGTCATGGGCGGGAAGAATGCGACGAAGCGCATCGGCAAAGTGCGCGCGTTCGTCTACCACCCAAAGGAGCGCCGGTGCATCGGCATCATGGTCAAGCGTCCCGACTTGCTCTGGATGTTTCACCGTAAGGATTTGTTCGTCTCGCTTGACGGCTTCGAGTTCGAGGACGGGCGCGTCGTTTTGTCCGACGATGCGAAAACGCGCGACAAGGCGGCCTGCAAGGCGATCGATGTGCGCCTGGACGACTGCGTCATCTGGGGCGGCATGCCGGTGATTACCGAATCGGGCGCGACGCTTGGCACCGTTGGCGTGGTGACGTTTAGCCTGGTGACAGGCAAGGTCGAGTCTTTCTTGGTCGATACGGGGGCGACGGCAAACGCGCTTTTGGGCACGCGCTCGGTCCCAGGCGATCTCGTGCTGGGATTTCGGCGCGGCATCGGTTGCGCGCTTGCGGGGGAATACGAGGGATCGGACGAGAACCCCGTCCTCGGTGCCATTCTGGTGAAGGATGAGGCGGCCGAAATCGCGGTCGAAGGGGGCGCTGCCGAGAAGGCGGGTGCCGCCACCGCTGTCGCCATGGACAAGGCGCATACCGCGGTCGATAAGGTAAAACCCAAGGTCAACGAAGCTGCGCACGCTGCTGGCGACGCGGTGAACAAGGGAGCTTATGCGACCGGCAAGCAAATCGGCAAGGCGACGGGCATGTTCTCCGAGTTCAAGGAGGAGTACGACAAGGCGCGCGGCCCCAAGCCCGAGAAGCGTTCGGCCGACGAGGAAGCCCTTGCCGTTGACGACGTTGAAGAGGACGCAGCCGAGGTCGTCCCCGATGAGGTCCCGAAGAAGAAGCCGGCGAAGAAGGCCTCTCAGGATTCGGCGCCAGAGGGAATCGGGCGCGCAGTTGGCAGCCAGCTCAAGGCTGCCGGCGGCATGTTCTCGGCATTCAAAGAAGAGTTCGACAAGGCTCGTCGTGACGACTAGGTGAGACGCGTGCAAAGCAATGCAGAAAGCGATTCTGAAGTGAGCAATGGAAGCATCAGCCTGAAAAATCCGCAGGTGAAAGCCTCGTCGGGTGGAAAAGGAGCACAGGTGGAGACGCTGGCTCAGCCCGAGCGCGCAAGCGGGCACCGCGAGACGGTGAAAGAGCGTGCCCACGAACGTCGCGAGGCCGCGCGCGAGAAAGCGCAGGAGGTCACTACGGTTCGCGGTCGCGAGATGACGCGCGGCGATATCTTCAAGTTTGGCGGGCTTATCGCGTTTTTCGCATTGATGGTCATCGTCGTCATCCTGATCTGGCCTTACATCCATGAGGTGTTCGAGCCGGGCGGGCTCAGCCGCGTGATCGACGACGTGCGCAACGCGGGCCCCCTAGGGTTTCTCATCCTTTTGGCTATGCAGTTCATGCAGATCGTCGTGGCGTTCATTCCTGGTGAGGTCGTTCAGATGGCAGCGGGCATGATGTACGGCCCCTGGCTCGGCGCCGCGGTCATCTTGCTCGGATGCATTATCTCGAGCGCGTTCGTGTTCGCGGTCGTTCATCGTCTGGGCGCGCCGTTCGTACGGGATATGGTTCCCACGAAATACCTCGACAAATTCAACGCTTTCGAGGAAAGCGGCAAACTGTCCATCGTGGTGTTCATCTTGTTCTTGATTCCCGCGATGCCCAAAGACACGTTCACGTACCTGGTCCCGCTCACGAATATGCGCATGCGCGATTTCCTCTTTCTGTCGAACGTGGGCCGCATCCCGGGTATCGTCATCTCAACCTATGCGGCAAACGGCCTGGTGGACGGTAACATCACGCAAAGCATCATCATCTTTGCGGTCGTTGCGGTCATCGCAATCGTTGCGATTGTCTTCCGCGACAAGATCATGAACCTCTTCCATCACGATAAAGGCGAAAACGATCGATAACGTCGGTGCGGGCGGCAAGTGTGTGGCGCCCATGGACGCCGGTATTCCGCGAGGTGCCGGCTCGATAACGGGCGCGTAACGCAATCGCGGGTTGCGCCTACCTGCGGCTATCATGAGTTCGAGGACGCAGGTCGAAAGGTTTTCCCATGAGCGATTCCAACAACATGAACGATGAGATTGCCGCCGCCGAAGCGGCGTTGAAAGAAGCGCAGGAGCGTCTTCGCGTGGCGCGCGAGAAGCAGGCTCCGGGCGGACAGCCCGAGGAGCCGAGCGAAGACGGCGGGGCGGACCAGCCAGGCGGGGCAGGCCAGTCGAATCAGCAGGGCCACGACGCCTGGAGCCAGGCCTACCAGCAAGGCAAAGACGCTTGGAGTCAGTCCTCCCAACAGGCGAGCGACGTCTGGGGGCAAACCTACTGGCAAGCAAACGGTCAAGCCTATCAGCAGTCGCAAGGTCCCTGGCAAGCCAACCAGCAGTCGCAAGGTCCCTGGCAAGCGAACCAGGCGTACTCCCAGCCCTATGGCCAGCCGTACCAGCAGCCCTACGCGCAGGCTGCCCCGAACACGAAAGACCATGTGGCAGCGGGGCTTTTGGCCATCTTCCTCGGCAGTCTCGGCATCCACAAGTTCTACCTGGGCTACAACACGCCGGGCTTCATCATGCTCGCCGTCACTATCGTGGGCAGCATTTTCTCTTTGGGGCTCGCGGGTCTTGCCATGGTGGTCATCTCCATCGTCGAAGGCGTGCTGTACCTCTCCAAATCGCAGACAGAATTCGAGCAAATCTACGTCTTCAATAAGAAGGAATGGTTCTAACGGCAGGCGCCGGCTGCTTTTGCCTGCGCCGTATATCGCTTGCCGACGCGTGCGGCGCGCAGGCCTCCCTTTTGCTAGAATATCTTCCGTGCGTCGCCTGACGAATCGCCGATGTTTCGGCCGCGGCGCCTTATATCGCATCCTAAAAGGAGGATCAACATGCCGAAAATCACCCGTGATCAGGTTCGTGTTCCCGCAGACGTCATGCCCGAGTCCCGCGAGGAGTACATCGACAATTACCTGAAGGCCACGCGTGGAACCGGTCGACTCATGCTCTTCGCATGCGACCAGAAGATCGAGCATTTGAACAAGGACTTCTACGGCGAGGGCATCGATCTGGCTGACGCCGAGCCCGAGCATCTTTTCGAAATCGGCCGCCAGGGTGTGTGCGGCGTCCTTGCTGGTCAACGCGGTCTCATCGCGCAATATGCCGCTGATTATCCCGAGATCAACTACCTCGTGAAGATGAACTCCAAGACCAACTTGGTGAAGACTTCGCAGGACGATCCCTACTCGCCCCAGCTCTACGATTTGGACGCCATCCTCGCCATGCGCGAAGCGGGCGTGAACATCGTCGGCCTGGGCTACACCATCTACCTGGGCAGCGAGTACGAGTCCACCATGATGGCCGAGGCTGGCGAGCTCATCGCGCAAGCGCACGCGAACGGCCTGCTCGTTGTGCTGTGGATCTACCCGCGCGGCAAGGCCGTCACCGCCGAGAAGGACCCCGACCTCATCGCGGGCGCTGCCGGTGTGGCGCTTTGCCTCGGCGCCGACTTCGTGAAGGTGAACCCGCCGAAGCCCGAAGGCGACGATACGCGCACTCCCGCCGAGGCTCTGAAGGTTGCCTCCATGGCCGCGGGTCGCACGGGTCTCGTGTGCGCAGGCGGCTCGACCGTCGACGCGAAGACGTTCCTGACGCAGCTCTACGACCAGATTCATGTCGGCGGCGCCTGCGGAAACGCAACGGGTCGCAACATCCATCAACGTTCGCTCGACGAGGCAGTGCGCCTCACGAAGGCGATCAGCGCTATTACGCTGGCTGATTATTCCGTTGCCGACGCCCTTGCGGTGTTCAACGGCGAGAAGGATTTCAGCCTGTAGCCGACAGGCCGCGTCGGCACGCCGATGCGGGCGAGCCTGCTCGCCCGTTAAGGCTGCAGCTGGCATGCAGCAAGCACGATATGCAAGCGCTTGGGGTGGATTTCACCCCAAGCGCTTTCTTTTTGGGAAAAATCTTTGTGCATTCGCAAAAAAATGCCGATTTTTATGTTACCGAGCGGTTACCTAGGACATAAAATAAGCCGTTCGCATTGAGGCGTGGGGTGCGATGAGTGCGGAGCAGAAAGGTTTTCGGATTTCTTGAGCGTGGGTTCAGCAGTTCAATCAGATGCCAAAGGCACTGGCGAGCAGGTCGAACAGGCAGGTTCGTCGGGCAACTTCGAAAGGGCGGTGGCCGAACATGTCGCCGCATCGGACGGAAAGCCAGCCCTTCGGTCTTCAGACGAGGCTTTGAAGGCACAGGACGAAAAGCAGCTGGTGCTGAAACGTATTCTCGCTGCACATGAAGCATTCTTCGATGTGCATCGGGATTACGAGTTCGCAGGGAGATCATTTCCCGGCTTTGCTGAATTTCATTCGTTTGGCGAGCAATATGTGCTGGTCAAACGCGCAAAGCTGTGGGAAGCAAACTCTCATGAGTATCTCTTTTTCACCTATGCGGAAACCTTTGACGAAACCCAACTCGACAAATGGGTTCGGTTTATGAAGGAGCGCGGCCTTGAGAAGGTTACGTCCGAGCCGAATCATATGTCGTCGGGGCTTGCCCTCGTGGTCATCGCCGATAATTGTACGGAAGGCGCGAAGCGCGCGGTCCGGAGGGTTCGGTTTCGAAAGAACTTCGCTCTCGGGTTTCGCGGTTGGGCGGATCTCCGCGTGATCGTAGCCGACCTCTCAACCCGCTGTGCCTATGCGAATGCTGCCGGGAAGCAGGTGGCTTCAACGATTGAGGCTAATCTGCGTCTGGCTTAAATACGCTTCAGACATACGTAAGGAACTTTCAATGAACGCATTGATTATCTTCCTTGTTGCTATGGTCATTCTGGTCATCGGCTATGTGTGCTACGGTGGCTGGCTTGCCAAGCAATGGGGAGTCGATCCAAAGCGCCCGACTCCGGCCCATGAGCTGGAGGACGGTGTGGATTACGTGCCGGCGCCGCCGTACGTGGTGCTCGGCCACCACTTCTCGTCGATTGCCGGCGCAGGCCCGATCAACGGCCCGATTCAGGCCGCCGTCTTCGGTTGGGTGCCCGTGCTTTTGTGGGTGCTCGTTGGCGGCATCTTCTTCGGCGCCATGCATGACTTCGGCGCCTTGTTCGCCTCGCTTCGTCATAAGGGCCAGACGCTTGCCGTCGTCGTCGCGGAGAACATCGACAATACGGCGAAGAAGCTCTTCTGCATCTTCGCGTACTTGACGTTGCTGCTGGTCGTGGCTGCATTCGCCTCCATCGTTGCGAACACGTTCGTCGTTTCCGCCTCGGCGGCCCCGGCAACCAACCTCGCCAACGAGCAGACGGCCATGATCTCGGTCATCTTCATCGGTGTCGCCGTCGTCTACGGCTTCGTCACGCGCGGCCGCAACATTCCTGGCCCCGTGAACATCGTCTCGGCGATCATCCTGATCGTCATCATGGTTGCCATCGGATACAACTTGCCGCTTATGGGCATCGCGATCTCGCTCGACTATGACACGTGGATGATCATCCTCGGCGTGTACATCCTGGTCGCCTCCGTTGCCCCGGTGTGGATTCTCCTGCAGCCGCGCGACTACCTATCGAGCTACCTGCTCTACGGCATGATCATCCTCGCCATCATCGGCATCGTGGGCGCAAGCATCATGGGCGCCGCGACCGACCTGCAGATTCCGGCGTTCACCGGCTTCGTCGCCTCTAACGTCGCTTTCGATGCTTCCACCGGCCAGCAGCTCGTCGACGAGGCGGGCAAGACCATCACGAACAAGGCCGCCGCTTCCGGCTTTTTGTTCCCGGCGCTGTTCATCACCATCGCGTGCGGCGCAATCTCCGGCTTCCATAGCCTCGTCGCTTCGGGCACTACATCCAAGCAGCTCGACAAGGAGGGCCAGGCGCAGCCGATCGGCTACGGCGGCATGCTCATCGAGTGCCTGCTCGCGGTAATCTCGCTGTGTGCCGTCGGCTTCGTGTGGAGCGAGTACGCGAAAGGCGGATATGCGTCCCCGACGGCGGTCTTCGCGGACGGCCTTTCGCAGATGCTCGCCTGCATCCCCGGTCTCGCCGATGTGCAGGGACTCGCATATGCGCTGCTCATCCTTGCTGTTTCCGCATTCTGCCTGACTTCGCTCGATACGGCGACGCGCCTTGCACGCTACATGTTCCAGGAGCTTTGGACGCCGGTTGACAAGAAGCCCGAGGAGCTTACGGGCGTGCACAAGTTCATGGCGAACCCGTACGTGGCGACGATCATCACCGTGGTCATCGGCATCATCCTGGGCATGACGGGCTACTCCATCATCTGGCCGCTGTTCGGTGCCGCGAACCAGTTGCTCGCCGCGCTTGCCCTGCTCGCCGTGTGTGCGTGGCTCGGCAACGCCGGGCGCAACAACAAGATGTTCTTCGTGCCGATGGCATTTATGCTGCTCGCCACGTTGACGTCGCTCGCCATCACCTTCTATCAGAAGGTCACCGCCATCATGGCGGGCGGCATCGCGCTTGCGCCGGTGCTGCAGGCGATTCTCGCCGTGCTGCTGTTCGTGCTGGCGATCGTGCTTGCCGTCAAGGGCGTGAAGACGATTGTCGCCACTGCGAAGAAGCGGAAGGCATCCTCCGCCGAGTAGCTTGGCGGCCCATAGTTCTTTCCGCGAAGAGACGCGCCCCGCAAAGAAGGCGCGTCTCTTCTTTTTTGCCGTGGGCGCGAGCTCGTGTTTTGCCCAGGCGACGGGCGCTTATGGGATGGCTCCTCGTCCGCGCTCTGCTAGCGTCAGCAGCCGCTGCAGCTTCCGCACCCGCACGATTTCTTGGATGCTTCGGCTTTGCGAGCCTCCTCGTCGGCGGTCGCGAGTGCGTCTAGGTCGATTGCCCGGAGACGTTTCTCCAGTTCGGATTGACCGCTCGCGGCGAGAACATCCTTCCCGTGTTCGGCGTATGCGTCGCTGCCGAAGCGACTCGCGAACTGCGAGGTTCCCTCGCGTGCGGCGAACTCAGCAGCGAAGGCGACCATTTCCCGCCCATTCCCGAAAGTGCCCTCAATGAATCCGAACGCGCACTCGATTTCCCGTGCGCATGCCTCGGAGCGCTCTTTCATTTCTCTCACGCGAGCCGAATAGGCGCGCTCTATAACGGAGAATGCCGTTTCTCCGGAAAGCGCGCGCTCGCCCCCGCATGCGCCTGCAAACTCGGAAAGCCATGTCGCGCCGAGGCGGTAGGGACGCAACTTCTTTGCGTGTGTCCCGGCTTTCTCATCGAGCGCGGCTCGCTGCATGAGCGCACAGGATGTGCCCTCGAGTGCGTCCTGCGCGTTTTCGCCGCTCAGAATAGCGGGCTTTTCCTCCCTGATCGCGTCGCGCACCACGCGTACGACTTGCTCGGTCTCAACGACTGCCCTGGTGTGCGCATCGAGCGCGTCGAGAATCAGGCGTGCGAGCGCCAGCCTCTCGTCGAAGCGCGCCGCTCTCGCTCGCTCCCTTATCTCGTCGGGGGCGCTGCCTGCAAGAATCGCCGAAATCTGATAGTCGGAGCGATATTTCGTGAACAGCAGGTAGTATTGGGCGAATCGCTCGGCAATCGATTCGTCTTGCAGGAACTGGTCGATGAGGATGCGGTCGACCGTCTTGCCCTTCATCTCGCGAAGCTTGATGATGCGCGACAGGTCGTCCCAACCGCGCGCAGTGACGAACGACTTGCCATCGGGCGTCGATTCGACGGAGTAGAAGTGGTCGGGCTTTACCTCGAGGTACGACAAAATCGCAGGATGAACGCCTGTTTTGATCGCATAGGCGCGCCAGGCTTCAAGGTCGGGCTCGACGGCGATCTTGCGCAGTCGGTCGAGGGTCACCACGTCGAAATCGTACACCGACCGGTTGTACTCGGGCGGATTGCCCGCACACACCACAATCCATCCGTCGGGAATCTTATGTCGCCCAAAAGTCTTGAACTGCAGAAACTGCAGCATCGAGGGATAGAGCGTCTCGGACACGCAGTTGATTTCGTCGAGAAAGAGGATTCCCCGGTCATGCCCTGTTTCCTCGCGGTAATCGTAAATCGATGCGATGATTTCGCTCATCGTGTACTCGCTGACGTCGAACTCCTCGTCGCCGTAGCGCTTGTGCACGATGAAAGGCAGGCCGAGCGCGCTTTGCCGCGTGTGGTGCGTCATGGAATACGACACAAGCCCGATGCCGAGCTCTCTTGCCACCTGTCCGACCACGGCTGTTTTCCCAATGCCAGGTGCGCCGAGGAGGAACAAGGGACGCTGCGCTTCGGGCGCGATGAGGTAGGCGCCGGTTTCATCGCGGGTGAGGTATCCCTCGACGGTTTCCTCGATCTGGTTTTTCGCTTCTGCGATGTTCATACAGGGAACTCCTTTCGGAATGGCCGCCCGGCGTCGCGCGTCGCGGAGGGCGCCTAGTTGTCGGTATTTTTGCCGAGCTTTCCTTACAGCTCGAATACGTCGTCTTCGTCCATAATCACCTTCATTGCCCAGGGCGGCACCTTCCTTTCTCGCGGCGTGTCGTCCACGAATACGAACGCCGTCTCGTAGGCAGGTGGGGTTACGGGGTATTTCCCCAGGCCATCGGTGAAATAGATGAGCCCCTTCAGGTTCGCGAGCTCGCGTGTGCGAACAAGCTCGTCGACGTATTTGAACACGGGGCGGAAATCGGTGCCGCCGAATCCGCGCGTGACGAATTCCTCGAAGGCGCGGTCGATATCGCGAATTGAGGTTATCTTCACATCGCGCGTGACATCGCAGTCGCATTGAATCACGTGAATGTTCACCTTGTGGTCGAAGCCCTCGGAGTTCTTCAGCACGTCGTAGGTCTTCTCCGCGAAGGTGCGCACGAGCTTTCCGGCGCATGACGCCGATGTGTCGATGGCGATGACGAAGTCGCGGATGCGATTCGACTCCTGGTATTCAAGCGGCTCGATGAGCGGCATGTTCTTGTATCGCGAAAGCCCGTACGTGTAGTAGATATAGTCGAACTCGTCGGGGCTTGTCTTCATTTCCTCTGACAGTGCGGAAAAGCGCTTGAGGAACGCGCGGTAGTCGTATCGTTTGCGATTTGCGACGGTGAGGTTCACCTGGAAGGTTCCGACGTTGAGACCGATCTTGCCCGAGAACGCCTCCATGTCCATATCGATCTGCGAGCTGATATCTTGCCAGCTCATGTCCGAGAAATCGGAGTAGGATACGCCGTCCATCGATTCGAAGGCTGCCTCGGCTTCCTCGGAGGACTCCACGTCGACGATCGCATCGGGGTCCTCGATGTCCCCGAGCACCGCGTTGCTGCTCGACGATGGCGCCGCCATTCCGGGCACGTTGGCTCCGGGCGAGCGGCTCTTATCCTCGCTGTCCGCATCGTCGTCTGATTTTCCACCGAGCTTGTCGGTTCCGTCGGAAGGCATCAGGGCGAGCTTGTCGCCTGCGCTTTTCATCGAGGACCCGCGCTCGCTGGTTCGTGGCCACGCCTCGTGCCCGTCGCGTGCGAACACGTTTTCGAGCGAAGCGGCGAAAGCGGGGGAGAATGCAGGAGGGTTTTCCTCGCCGACTCCGATGAGCGCGCGATAGATGCTCTGCGCGGTGAGGGTCGGGCATTTCTCGCGGATTTTGCCAAGCATGCGCTTTGCCGTGCCGTCTTGCGCGCTCGGGAAGCCTGTTCCGAGCAGCTCGATCGCGGTCGCTTCGACCGATGCATCGCATGCGATGTCCCAAAGGGCGCGTTCGGGGTGCTTGTCGTCGAAGGGGTGGCGGAATACACAGTGCATGATGGTGTGGAAGTATCCGCGCAATACCTCGTTGGGATTTTTTCGGTACAGGTCTATCACCCGCGCGGCGTCGAACCAGAGAAGGCGCCCGTCGGTTTCGAACGCGTTTTCCTGAAGGCGCGCCACAATCGGCATGCGCCACAGCGCGATGTCCATAAAGGGAAGCTGCGCCATGAGGGAAACCCGCGCGTTCTCGATTGCCCCCTCCGCGATGCTTGCTGCTTCGGCGAGGACGGATCCGGCTGCCAGAGGCTCGCTAGATTCCGTAGTCGATGCACTGGCTGCCAAAACGTTTCTCCTTCCCGTCGATCACATGCGCGGCGGCGAGGGTAAACCCGAACCGGTTGAGCGCGCTTACGGCCTCGGGGGCACGCTCGCCGTCGAGTATTCCCGAATCCATAAGGTTGTCGAGCGTTTCCCAATCGTTGCGGGCGCCGGCGTGAACGCAAAGGCTCACGAACGACTCGTCGACGACGCTGCGGAAGAGCGCCCTGTGCGCCTCATCGAGCATGACGGGCCTCGCGAGGCGCGCAGCCATGAGGCGCGTCTGCTCGAATTCGTCTTTGACCTGGGGAATCGATTCGTCATAGGCGCAAACGAGCGCTTCGGGGCGAATGCGTCCACCGAAAAACGCCGCATCGATGATGCGGTTACGGATGGCGCCTGAAGGCAGCTCGAGCGAGATTTCCCGGGATGTGCCACGCGGCGCCGAGAAGTCGATGGTAAGGCGGTCGCATGCGCGATTGGGAAGCGGCGGCGTTTTCTTGGGGAAGGAAACGGTCTCGAAGATGATCAGATGCGCGATGCGATGGGTTCCCGCGAAGGTGCTTGGGGCGACCGAGCGCACGCGCTCGCCGAGCACGACGTCGTCGGCCGACCCGGGGCAGAACACGGCATCGAGCCGACCGTCGGGCGCCTCGCGGCACAGCACGCCGCCGTGCATCCCGTAGGCACGGTTTCCTGCGGCGACCGACACCTCGCTGAGCGAAGATGCGTATGCCAGTCCCGCCGACCCAGGGAAGGACGGCCCGGTGCACAGGGCGTCGTCGCCGATGTCCACGCAAGAGGAGGGGATAGCCAGCCGCGAAAGAGACGTGTTCGAAAACGCTGAGTTTCCGATACTTGTCAGCGACTTCGGCAAGTCGAGGCGCTCGAGGTGCCGGCAGCCGCGAAACGCTCCTTCGCCAATGGATTCGAGGGCGCAGCCCAGCTTCGCCGCGCGAAGGCTCGCACAGCGTGCGAATGCCTCGGCGCCGAGGGACGTAAGCGAGTCGGGAAGGGAAATGCGCTCGAGGTCCACAAGATCGGAGAACGCGCCTGCGGCAATTGCGGTGACGGGAGCGCCGTCGATGGCCTCGGGGACGGCCAGGTCTTTCGATGAGGAGTCGGCAAAGAGGATGCACGCTTTCCCCCCTTCGATGCGATAGCGGTATCCTGCCTGGTCGGTGCTGTATACGGAAGCTGCCTTAAGCGAGAGGTGCGAAGCCGGGTCATCCATGTGTCGCAAGGGGGGCATGCCGGGCGGAGCGGAGACGCGCGGAGTTGCTCGCCGCATGGCGGGGGTGTGCAGCAAACGCGCCGTGCGATTCCCCCGCCCTCCCACTGCGCGGCGAGACGGCGCGGGGGAGGAAAGGGTTGCTGCTCGTTCTTCCCGTCGGGGCGTTTGCGTCAATGCTTGTTGACTCATCTTGGATTGTGCCTTTCGGTGGACTTTGTGCCGGCCTATCAAGGTAAACAGCTCGAACTCCCTTCTGTATAGTGGCGATGATGGGAAGTTCGCTCTATCTAACATAGTTGGCAGTATACCGTGAAAGCTGGATAAAAGTTAACCTAACAAAACAAAATTACTGCAACAAGTTTTTGAGATCCCTCGAACAGGGAAGTGCGTTTGGGCTCGAGGTGTACGGCCGCCTAGCCTAAAGGGAGAGGGGCTTAAGGGCATGAAAAAGCCGCCCAATCGGCGGCTTGCTTGCGAGAAAACTGGTGCCCGAGGCGAGAGTCGAACTCGCACGTCGTGAGACAACGGTTTTTGAGACCGCCGCGTCTGCCATTCCGCCACTCGGGCACATCAGCCTTCACAGTATAACGGAAGCGCGCATACGCGTCTATGACAAAATTGCCTCGCGTCCGGCTTTGCTCTTCCCGCACCCCGCGCTCCCCGTCCCCCGCGTTCGTCCAACCCTCATCTTCCTTTCGCGAATCGTACGATTGTGGGCTGTTCGTGGGCTGTGCGCTGGGGTAAAGTTGGTGCGATAGCAACAAGACCAAGGAGGCTGCCTCGTGGAAGACGTTCTTGCGAGCGAGATTGATTCGTATCTCGAGAAGAATTGGGAAAGCATCGTCGCGGACATCGAGCGCGTCGTGCGCATCGAGAGTACGGAGGATTTGCCGGCGGCAAAACCCGGCGCACCGTTCGGCCCCGGCCCGCGAGCCGCCCTCACTGAGGCGCTCGACATCGCACGCGGCATGGGCTTTGAGGTTCACGACGTCGACGGCTACGCGGGGTACGCCGACCTGCCGGGCGAATCCGACACGCAGATCGGCATCATCGGGCATGTCGACGTGGTTCCCGCCGGCCCCGGCTGGACGGTCGAGCCGTTCGCCGTCACGCGCCGCGAGGGCTACCTCATGGGCCGTGGCGTCATCGACGACAAGGGCCCCATCGTAACGGCGCTCCACGCGGTGAAGTTCTGGCTCGACAAGGGCGAGAAGCTGCCCTACACGATTCGAGTCATCTTCGGTGCGAACGAGGAAACGGGTATGCACGACGTCCCGTATTACCGCGAGCGCTTCGCCGACCCGGCGTTTCTTTTCACGCCCGACGCTGAGTTTCCGGTGAGCTACGGTGAGAAGGGCCTCTACGACGCTACGCTCACGAGCAAGCGCTTCGAGGACGGCGCGATCATCGACATCGAGGGCGGCGCCGCGCCGAACGCGGTCCCGGGCATTGCCCACGCGATCGTGCGCGCCGACGCATCGACGCTTCCCGCAGCCGAGGGCATCGTCGTCACCGACGCAGGCGAGGGCACCGCGCGCATTGACGCACAGGGGAAGGCAGCCCATGCGAGCTTGCCCCACCTCGGTAAAAGCGCCATCGACCTGCTTGTCGCCTATCTTCTGGAAAACGACGTGTGCACGGCGGACGAGAAGGCGTTCTTCGAGCTGGTGCGCAAGCTCACGAGTGCGACCGATGGATCGAACCTCGGAATCAAGACGGCAGACGAGCACTTCGGGGAACTGACCGTCGTCGGCGGCACCATCTGCATGCAGGATGGGCGCGTAAGGCAGACGCTTGACAGCCGTTTCCCCACGTCGACCACGCCTGAGGAGCTTACGAGCACCCTTGCCGCGCTTGCGAGCGAGGTCGGCGCCGATTTCGAGGCGACGCGCATGGTCGAGCCGTTTCTCATCGACCCTGAATCGAGTTACGTGCAGGCGCTTCTCTCCGCATACAATGAGGCCACGGGCGAGCATGCCAAGCCCTTCACGCAGGGCGGCGGTACGTACGCGCGCAAGTTCTCCTGTGCCGCGAGCTTCGGCCCCGAGATGCCGTGGGTCGAGATGCCCGAATGGGCGGGCGGCATGCACGGCCCGGACGAGACGGTTCCCGAGGAGCTGCTCAAGAAGGCGTTCAAGATCTACGCGCTCACTATCGCCCGTCTGATGGAGCTCGATCTGTAGGGGGCACGGCGCGCCGGGTCGCCCTGCGGTCGGCGCGCCGTTTGCCGGCTGGTTCGGCACGCGGAGTCTGTCCGCGACGTGCCGCTTCCGAGAAAAAGCCCGAAGAGGAAGGGCTCCTGCGATGGTCCTTGATGGGACGGGGCTGGGTGATTTGATTTACCCGCGGGTGTCGCGGAGCGAGACGAATCACCCGACCCCTGTCTCACCCTCAACCGTCTCCATTGTGGGTTGATTTTCATTGCTAGCCGAACACTCGTGCCGTAACCGGCGTTTTCGCAGTTAGCAGGACGGGCGTGCAAACGCCCGTCCTGCGTCTTCCCAGGTCGATATGGCTCCAATCTCGGTCGATCGCGGCGTTCGGCTGAGTTTTGGGCACGGCTCCGCCGGCCCGCCCGGGTCGGTTTTCGGACTCATCCGGACGGGCTGGAGGGCCCCGCCTATTCGGTTTGCCGGCCGCCCGCTACGGCACCAGCGGCCCCTCGCCGCGCCCGCGGCGGGCGGCCTCGATGGCCCCGACGGTCATGTCGAGCTCGCCGTAGGGCACCTTCCCGACCCCCAGCGCGTCGAGCAGCTCGCGCCCGTCGGCGCCGAGCGCCGCCAGCAGCATGTCGATGGCGCACATGCCGCCCAGGGACGGCCTCGGCTCGGAGTTGA
>ERZ827108.216-NODE-216-length-98318-cov-27.188138_pt1 | contig 98318 bp, 83 predicted proteins | sample MGYA00519921_ERZ827108 | MGnify/ENA primary metagenome ERZ827108 (study PRJEB31778, sample SAMEA3449258) | human gut metagenome | biome: human gut; feature: human-associated habitat; material: faeces | place: United Kingdom | collected 2010/2012 ... | reverse complement strand
CCTGCATGTCTCAAATCCGATCCGGACTTTGAACATATATTAACAAATATCAATATAAATCCCAGTCAACATCTTTCAGGACGGGACATACTTCAAAAAACAAAAGAGAAAATAAATATGAAAACACGTATGTTTATCGGCAGTCTGGCCTTGCTTCTTTCCCTTCCGGCTGTTCTTTCATGCTCGGAAGACGATTATACAGCCTATTCTCCCGAATTTTCTGATATGACTTTTGCTACGCTCGACGGTAAAACGGAAAACTTCCGTGTCGGCGATAAGATTGTGGCCACGGCAGTGCAGAGCAGGATAGGCAAATATTTGTATAAGGCCTCGTATGAGTGGAGTTCTTCGCCCGCGACAGCCGAGCACAAGCCCCGAAAATCCGCCATTTACGACAATGAGCCTGTCAATCCCACGGATACGATTGTCTTTACGGCGCCTGCCACCTACACGTTGCTGTTCAAGGGGCGCTATAACATCTCCTCGTCGGAGTTTGAGCCTCATAATTTCACGGTGCGGATACCTGACGGAAAGATAACCTATTCCTCGCCATCGTGGATGTATTTTGACGTGACGATCGAGAAGAAAATCGTTGTGAGAAATTAGTCTGGTTTTATTTATCTTTAAGCATACCCACTTTAACCTTGAATCGGATGAGAAAAAATGTCTTATGCGCGGCCTGTATGTTCCTGTTGCTGGTGACCGGAACCTTGCAGGCCATGGCCTATTCCAAGATCGGCCTGAGTTTTGTACGGACAGGAACGGATGCCGCCGGCGTATCCGTGCGTGCCGTGGATGAAAACGGACGTGCCATAGAGGGCGTTTCGGCGACGCTCGTCTCCTCGCACGCTTTCAAAGCGACGGGGAACGATGTGACCTCGGGAATCTTATGTCCGGACGTGAATGCCAATACTTCCCCGGTAATAGAACTGACGGTGTCTGTTTCGGGCCTGCCTTCTACCATGGAATTCCGGGAAGCAGGCTTGAAAATACATGCGTTGAATAGTGCCGGAAGTTACCAGCAGAACAATGACAACAAAGTAAGACAGTATAATGTGGAACTTCTGCAGGGAGAGACGGTCGCTTCGCTGACCTCCTTTGCCGCATTGCAGGACATCGACGTAGCGGCTGGAGTAGGCACGTCGGGAAACGTATGCAAGGTCTGGTCCATGTCTGCATCCGATGCCGCAGCTACGGTAGGTTCTACGCTGGTGCTGAAGCTCAGGGTGACCAAAGGTTCTGAGAACGGAGGCTGTTTCTTCGGATTGTCGCACATCACACTGGGCGGAACCGAGGCTATCGAACCGTCTGAGACGCCTGAGCCGGTTCCCGGACTGTCCGGCATATATAACATAGTGTGGAAGAGCAATACAAATAGTTTCATGTCCGAGGAAGCCGACGGTTCTGTGGTTGTTGCCGGTTATGATGTCTCGCGCCGTTGCTTCTGGGAGCTGGTTCCTACGGATAAGGACAATTGTTATTATATCAGGAATACGGCTACAGGCCGCTACATCGGTTCCTGCAATATGACACCCGCATCCGCTTCGAAGGTGAAGACATCTGCTTCGCCCGTCGAGTATTATATCGGGCAGACGGCGGCGACGGCGGCGGAGATTGCCGGTTGCTATTGGCTGTCTTCCACCGATTGCGCTGCTTATGCCGAGGAAGCGGAAAGTCCGCGTGCCCTGAATAAGGACGGCGCATCGGACAATGTGATTGTCTGGCAGGCCGGTTCGAATAACGGGAACTATAGGGTTGGCTCTTACTGGCGGCTTGTGAAAACCGAGAACCTGTATGAGGTCCGCCCGTTCCTGGCTTCCGGCGAAGTGGGAAAGCCCCGGTATCGGTATGCCGTATCTTCTCCTGAAGGAACAGTGCTGGAGATGGCCGCAGACGGTACATTGTCCTGGCAAGCCCCGAATGAAACGGAACAACAAGCCTGGTACTTTGTGGGACAAGGAAACGCCGGTGGCGGTTACAGCATATTCAATGTGAAGTATGGCAAGGCCGTGTCTGCCGGTGACGAGGAGACTGCGAGATGGTGCGTGTTTGAGAGTGGCGAACTGGCGGATACCTATGTATTCCGGCCGTTTGAGACGAAAGAGGATGCTGCAACGAACTTGTCTGTGGGCGGGGTCTCTCAATTAAAATTCCGCTTGTTGCGCAGTGCGTTCGCGTTGTCGGCGCAAATCTACGAGATGCCGTGCGGAACCCTTGCCGGACAATATGTGACCAAGGCTTCGGTTTCGGGCGAAGGCGCGTTAGTGCCGATGGCATACCCGCTTCCGGTCATCAGCGGCAATGAAGTCCTTGCGTCGTCGGCTTCCCGTCCCAATTCCTGGTACACGCTTTATACGCAGGATAAGGCTACGGTGGCCGCAGGTAAGGATTTCCGGCTCCGGATAGAGCTGAATGCCGCCCCGGCCAGCGGTCAGACGGCCTATGTCTATTTTGACTGGAACCGTGACGGTGTGTTTGAAACCGCACACCCTCTGACTGTCGGCCAGAATATGTCCGCGGTGATTGACGTGCCCGAAAATGCCGGGTTGGGCCGTAGCAGGATGCGTTTCCGCCTTACCGACAACGGACAGGACGGACCTGAAGATGACGTCACAGGACAGATTATCGACTTCATACTGGATGTGACGGATGATGTGTCGGAAGAATATCCCGTGAAGGTGAGTTCGAATGACGAGACACGAGGCTCCGCGCTCTTGCAGGACGGGGAAACCGCATCTTCAGCAACAGCCGTGGCTGTTCCCAAAGGCAATGCTTCGTTTGTATGCTGGCGTGAGGGAAAGAAAATAGTATCCGTGGATGCTACATATACTTTTGCGCGCGACCACGTCATAGATCTTGTCGCTTTCTTCTCCCCCAATACCGACTTGACGCCTGTCGGGGTGGAGGCTGCGCCTTCTACGGAACGGAATGTGCTGATAGAGGTATCGGCGGAAAGCAGGGAAATCAAAGTAAAGACTTCCGCCGGGTTGAAGAAAGTACAGCTCTTCTCGCCGGACGGCGCATTGGTTGCCGATTCAAAGTCTGATGTGCTGAGTACGAAGCATCTCCATAAAGGTATCTATATAGTAAAGGTGGTTACCGATGTGGAAGACGCGGCTGCAAAAGTGATAGTGAAATAAGAAATCATATAAAAGCGATATAGATATGAACAAGAGAATAGTGTTCTGTGGATTGGGTGTATTTTCGGCTTTGGGCGCAGGAGCACAAGGCAAGCCCAATATTATATATATAATGTGTGACGACATGGGATATGGAGATCTCGGCTGTTACGGACAGCAGTATATTTCCACGCCTAACATCGATCGTCTGGCCTCTGAGGGTATGCGCTTCACCCAGGCTTATGCCGGTTCGCCTGTGTCGGCACCGTCACGCGCCTGCTTCATGACGGGACAGCATTCCGGGCATACCCATGTTCGCGGCAACAAGGAATATTGGCCGGGAACCCAGCAGGCCAACGCTTACGGCAACAATACCGAATATTCCCGCGTGGGACAGGAACCTTATGCAACGGATCACATCATTATCCCCGAGATAATGAAACGGAACGGCTATACAACCGGTATGTTCGGTAAGTGGGCCGGAGGCTATGAGGGGTCTGTGTCTACGCCGGACAAGCGTGGTATAGACGAATACTATGGTTTCATCTGCCAGTTCCAGGCTCATTTGTATTATCCTAATTTCCTGAATGAGTACAGCCGTTCCGCCGGCGACGAAGGAGTACATCGCGTCACCTTGGAGCAGAATATACAGCACCCCATGTTCGGTGAAGGTTACAGGGAACGGGCCCAGTATTCCGCGGACCTCATCCATGAGAAGGCAATGGCCTGGCTCGACAAACAAAGCAAGGACCAGCCTTTCTTAGGTATCTTTACCTACACCTTGCCCCATGCTGAATTGGTACAACCCGAGGACTCCATCCTGCTGGCCTATAAGAATCATTTCTGCCAAGAGAAGGTATTTGGCGGCGATCAAGGTTCACGTTACAATCCCACCCAATACGGGCACGCCGAGTTCGCGGCCATGATAACGCGTCTGGACATGCAGGTGGGCGAGATTATGGCAAAGTTGGAAGAGAAAGGGCTTGCAGACAACACCGTCCTTATCTTCACCTCTGACAACGGGCCTCATGAAGAAGGCGGTGCCGACCCTGATTTCTTCAACCGCGACGGTCTGTTGCAGGGAAAGAAGCGTAGTACTTACGAAGGCGGCATCCGCATTCCGTTTATTGTGCGCTGGCCGGGCAAGGTCAAGGCAGGTACGACGAACGACCACCAGTTGGCTTTCTACGACATCATGCCTACATTCTGCGACATGGCCGGTATAGACAACTACGTTGAGAAATACAGCAACAAGTCATTGGCCAACGATTATTTTGACGGCATATCCTTCTATCCGACCCTGACCGGCGAAGGCGAGCAACAGGAACACGAATACCTGTATTGGGAGTTCCATGAAACAGATATGCTTGGCGTGCGCATGGGCAACTGGAAACTTGTCGTGCAAAGGGGAAATTGCAGACTCTACGACTTGGCCAACGACATTCATGAGGACAATAACGTGGCAGCCCAATATCCCGAAATCGTACAACAGATGAAAGACATCATCAAGCGGGAACATACGGACAGCAGTCTCTTCCGTGTGACCATCCCAGAGTGATGTAGAGGCTTTTGTCCTTTCGTTATAGTGCAGTCTCTCCGTTCTACTTTGCAGAAATGCGGGTGGACGGAGAGATTCGTTTCGGTTCGGCCCGCCTGTCTGCCATTCCATTCTTTTTTCTACCGTTATTGTGGCTTGTAAAGGCAACAATCGTGCCCGATATTCCGTGAAATCCGGATTTATCGCTAATTTTGCACTCCAAACCGAACTACTTTTTTATTATGCATACACGTGAGGAAAAACTGGAAGCCTTCGGCCGTTTCATAGACGTGCTCGACGAGTTGCGGGTGAAGTGCCCGTGGGACCGCAAACAGACCAATGAGAGTTTACGTCCCAATACGATAGAAGAAACCTATGAATTGTGCGATGCCTTGATGGCCGGTGACAACAAGAACATCTGCAAGGAGTTGGGCGATGTCCTGTTGCATGTCTGCTTTTATGCCAAGATAGCGGACGAGAAAGGCGAGTTCGATATAGCCGACGTATGCGACAAATTGTGCGAGAAACTGATATTCCGCCATCCGCATGTATTTCCGCCGGCGGAATCCGAGGCAAAGAGCGATGTAACCACATCCGGGCAGGTCATAGAGCAATGGGAAATGCTCAAACAGAAGGAGAAAGACGGCAATCGTTCGGTTCTTTCGGGCGTACCCGCCGCATTGCCTTCGCTTATCAAGGCATACCGCATTCAGGATAAGGCACGTAATGTCGGTTTCGATTGGGAAGACCGTTCGCAGGTCTGGGACAAGGTAAAGGAAGAGATTTCCGAGTTCGAGGCAGAGGTGGAAACGATGGACAAGGACAAGGCTGAGGCCGAGTTCGGCGATGTCATGTTCAGTTTGATCAATGCCGCCCGTCTCTACAAGATAAATCCCGACAACGCATTAGAGCGGACGAACCGGAAGTTTATTCGTCGTTTCGGCTATCTTGAAGAAAAGACACTGAAGCAGGGGCGTTCGCTCAAGGACATGACGCTTGAGGAGATGGATGCCATCTGGGACGAGGCCAAGCAACTCGATAAAGAATAACTTTACCGCTCTTGTCCGGGCGTTCCCGGAGGATGAACCAACCGGCCCGTCGGGAAAAGAAGCATTGCAGGCTTTGAGCCCGCTGAGTCATATCTGTAGTATTGTCTGGTCCGGATGTACCATATACTTGCCATACTTACCGTTTGTCTGTGGGGCACAACATTTGTTTCTACAAAGGTTTTGCTGATGGAAGGCCTTAGTCCCTCCACTATTTTCTTCCTGCGTTTTCTGCTGGCCTATGCGGGTATGGCAGCGGTGTGCCACAAACGCTTGTTCACAGGCTCGTGGCGTGACGAAGTCCTGATGTTTGTCGCCGGACTGACCGGCGGTTCGTTATATTTTGTTTCGGAAAACACTGCGCTTGAATACGCTTTGGCCGGCAATGTCTCGCTTGTCGTTTGCCTTGCCCCGCTGCTGACGGTTCTTTTTGACGGGGCAGTGCACCGCAATTTCCGTTCTTTTTCCGTCAGGATGCTGTTCGGTTCGCTGCTGGCCTTTGTCGGCGTGTCGTTGATTGTCGGTGCAGAGCCTTCCACCGCAGCGGCCAGCCGTCCCTTCCTTGGCGGTGTGCTCGCGTTTGCGGCGGCTGCGCTTTGGGCGGTGTACCAGTTGATTGTAAAACCTTTGGGTGACCGTTACGGTGCTTTGATGCTGACGCGCAAAGTCTTCGGCTATGGCCTCCTGTCGCTCCTGTTCTTTCAACTCACCGGCCATTCTGTACTGCTGGCCGACGCGGAAATCCTTCTGAGACCGACGGTATGGGGAAATTTGCTCTATCTCGGCATCGTCGCATCGTGGATATGCTATTTTGTATGGAATAAAGTGGTGGCCGAGTTGGGTTCAGTCGTGTCGGCCAACTACATCTACCTGAATCCGCTTACCACCTGCCTGTTCTCTTATGTGTTCCTTGACGAACGTCTGTCCGCACTGATGGTTTTTGGCGGCGCGGCCATTTTGTCCGGCATCTATTTAGCGGCCGGTGTGCCTGTCAGAGGCCTGTCGCGCAAGCGGAAAAAGTGATTTCCGTCATCTTGAACTTCCGCCGGTACGCATTTCTTTCCTTTCTGTCTTTGGGAAAAATCCGGAATGATACCGGATTCCGGCCGTGAAGACGGTTCCCGGCTTTCTTGCAAGTCATGCGGGAATAACGGATACCCGTTCCATTACGAATTGATTTGTTCGTCTGTTCCGTAGTTTATGCGTATCTTTGTCCACGAAGTCAAGTAAAGGAGCGATGATAGACAGAAGTACGATACAGCGCGTAATGGATGCCGCCGACATAGTAGATGTGGTGAAGGAGTTCGTCACTTTGCGCAAGGCCGGTGTCAATTACAAGGGCCTCTGTCCTTTCCACGACGAAAAAACGCCGAGTTTCGTTGTTTCTCCCTCGAAGCAATTGTGCAAATGTTTCTCCTGCGGAAAAGGAGGCAACGTGGTCCATTTTATTATGGAGCATGAACAGATGACCTATCCCGAGGCCATAAAATGGTTAGGCCGGAAATATGGCATCGAAGTTCAGGACAAGGAACAGACGGCCGAGGAAAAGGCCGCCGAGACCACTCGTGAGAGCATGTTCGTGCTGAACGAGTGGGCGCGCGACTATTTCACGGACCTGCTCCGCAATCATCCCGACGGCGTGGCCATAGGTATGGCGTATTTCCGCCGGCGCGGTTTCAGGGATGACATCATCCGCAAGTTCCAGCTGGGATATGCGCTGCCCGAGCGCGAGGCTTTGGCGCGGGCGGCGGTGGCAAAGGGCTACAACCCCGAGTACCTCGAAAAGACAGGATTGTGCTATCGTACGCAAGAAGGGCGTTTGCTGGACCGCTACCACGGGCGTGTCATCTTTCCCGTACATACTGTTTCCGGCAAGGTCGTGGCTTTTGGCGGCCGTGTCCTTTCCACCGACGGGAAGGTGGCCAAATACGTGAACTCTCCCGAGTCGGAAATTTACAGCAAGAGCAATGAACTTTACGGTTTGTACTTTGCCAAACATGCCATAGTCAAACAAAACCGCTGCTTCCTGGTGGAAGGTTACACCGATGTCATGTCCATGCACCAGAGTGGCATAGAAAATGTCATCGCTTCGAGCGGAACTTCACTCACCGAAGGGCAAATACGACTAATTCACAGGTTTACTAATAACATCACCGTGCTTTACGACGGCGACAGCGCGGGCATCAAGGCCAGTCTGCGAGGCATCGACATGCTGTTGGCCGAAGGGATGAACGTGAAAGTCCTGCTGTTGCCCGACGGTGACGACCCCGACAGTTTCGCCCGTAAGCACAGTGCATCCGACTATCAGGCTTATATCGACTCGCACCAGACGGATTTCATCCGCTTCAAGACCGATTTGCTGCTCTCGGGTGCGGGTAACGACCCGATAAAGCGGGCCGGCCTCATCCAGGAGGTGGTGAAGAGCATCTCAGTCATCCCCGACAAAATCATCCGCCAGATGTATGTGCGCGAGAGTGCCGAGATGCTGGAGGTCAGCGAGCAGTTGCTGATTGGCGAGATTACCAAACTGCACCGTGAATCACGGCATACGTACGAGACAAAGGAGGAAGAGGAGAAAAAAGAAGAAGCCCCGGCGTTGCCGGACACCTTCATGCCCAAGGTCTGCAAGGAAGAGGAACTGCTTGTGCGTGCGGTCATCCGCTATGGCAATATGCCGATGCCCGGCAGCGGGGAGGGCGGTGAAGACATGCCGCATCCCCTGTCCGTCTCGGAGTATATCGCCGCAGATTTGGCCGCGGACGGACTGCAGGTGCATACGCCGCTTTACAAAAGAATCCTTGAAGAATCCTGTACGGAACGGGCACGCTCCGCCGAATCCGCCTTTTCCTATTTCCTTGCTCATCCCGATCCGGAAATCAGCCGCCTGGCAGCCGACCTGGGCGAGGACCGCTATGTTCTATGCGAGAGCCAGCGGCAGGGATATATACTGGAGGAAGACCGTCTTCACGAGCTAATCCCCCGTTTGCTTCACGATTTCAAGAACAGCCTGGTCCGTCAGGAAATGAAAGCCTTGCTCGAGCAACTGAAACAGCCGGACGTGACCGATGACATGCAGCGTTATCAGGAAATCATGAACCGTTACAAAGAACTTTCGGAAGTGGAGCGTATGCTGGCCCAGGTGCTGGGCGAGCGTGTCGTGACCCTCTGACGTTCCATCAGCCATGTAAGTATTTCGATTATGCCTTATTTCTTTCATTCTCTACCAAGAAAATACATCCTGTTGTTCTTGTCTGTCTTTTTGTGTCTGCCGGTCTTTGCCCAACAAAACGCTTACAGGACATACATCGAGACCTATAAATCGCTGGCCGTGGACCAGATGCGCCGTTATGGCATCCCGGCAAGCATCACTCTGGCACAGGGACTGCTTGAGAGTGCGGCGGGACAAAGCGTGCTGGCGCGTAAGGCCAACAACCACTTCGGCATCAAGACCGGCGGTACATGGAACGGTCCTTATGTGGTGAAGGACGACGACTTTGCCGGAGAACATTTCCGCGCTTACCGCTCGGTCGAGGAGTCCTACGAGGACCATTCCCTCTTTTTGCGCAACCGTAAGCGCTATGCTTCCCTGTTTTCGCTTAGCGCAACCGATTACCGGGGTTGGGCACACGGTCTGAAGGCCGCCGGTTACGCCACAAATCCCCAATATGCGCAGCGGCTGATAGACTTGATAGAGCGTTATGACCTGCACCGGTATGATAAGGGCCACGGCAAGACGACCCCATTCGACAGACATGACAGAGACAAGGGAGAGTCTGTCATTGCAGACGCCCCGACAGGAGAGCCGGTCGGAAGCAGATACCTGATTCGCCGTTGCAACTACAACTATTATGTCGTCGCAACGGCCGGAGACACTTATGCGTCAATAGCCAAGTGGGCCGGTGTCAGCGAACGGAAGTTACGCAAGTACAATGAAGTGCCGCGCAAGGCCGCGCTGTCACCCGGTGAAATCGTTTTCCTGCAAAAGAAACGTTCCAAAGCCGCGCGTTCCTTGAGGGGGAAAACGCATACCGTCAGGGACGGGGAGTCGTTGCATGCCGTATCCCAGCACTATGGCATACGTGTGGCCACCCTATACAAGAAGAACAAATTGCCGGCCGGATATGTTCCGCGCGTCGGCGATGTTCTGGTCATTCGCTGACAGAACCTGTATGAGCATAGCCGGCATGTCGCTCCGTATAAATGGGGCGGCATGGTTGCCGGATACGGGAAAAACGGATTTGCGACATTAACATTTTTAACCTTCACTCACTTTTGGCGACGCGCAAGTCCGCGGTGTTTTCTTCCTGATATAGGGAAAGGAAAAACTACAAGCCATGTAGTTTTCCCTACAAGCCACCTGCGAAATCCTGTCATAGGGATGGTTCCTGTCGGAAAAGGGGCTTTTTATACGAGAAAAGGACGGCAAAAACCGTCCTTCCTCACTTCCGTACTACAAAGATAATACATTTTTCACCGAAAAGCAAATTGTGTTAAAATTACCGGAACGCAGATGCTCCCTCATGATGGCCGGCAGGCAAGCAGCCTGCCGAAATAAATATTCTGCCGTTAAGAATTGTTTGGTTTGAACTTAAATAAGCTGAAAAAGTAGGACTCTATTTCCAAAAAGTGACCTTGCCGCTTGCGGAATAGGTGGAAAAAGCGTAATTTTGTTTTATTAAACGAACATGTAGAACGAATAAAGGCAGAAAAATATGAAAAGGTGGATTGTTTTATCAGCTTTACTTTGTGTGGCTGTTACCGTTTGCCGTGCTCAGGATGACGATGTCTATTTCGTACCCTCCGGCGTCAAGAGCGAACCGGCCAAAAAAGTTTCACCGGCCCGATATGCGCCGGTCTCTTCCGAAAAGGAATATGCCGACGACTGGGCTTCCGGCCGTGTCGGTCAGCGGGATGTGGACGACTATAACCGTCGGGGTACGGCCTACCGGGATACCCTGAATAGCGGGGAAGAACTCCCTGAAGAAACGGAAAGCGGCGTGTACACCGCCCGTCTGGTCCGTTTCCATTCTCCGCGCGTAGGTATTTATGTGAGCAGTCCTTTCTATGTGGACTATTACGATTATTGGCTGGACCCCTGGTATGATTCGTGGTACTGTGGCTGGTGGCCGGGTTACTCCGTAGGCTGGTGGTACGGCTGGGGCTGGCGTCCTTACTGGCACTCCTGGTGGGGCTGGCACGACCCTTGGTGGGGACCTTCCTGGGGCTGGCATCATCCCATCTGGAGCACGCCTTCGTGGAGCGTGAGCCATCGTCCGTCGCGGTATATGGCGACCAACCGTCTGACTTCCTACAGACCGTCGCGCGACTATGCCGCTTCGCGGGGCAACAGAAGCGGGTTGAACCGGGGGACGACGACACGGCCCTCGCGCGGATATACGACCGGCACGTCGGGACGCCCATCCCGCCAGTTCGGCACGTCGCGCAGCACAAACCGGAACATTTCCACTCCGGCGCAGCCGCGTTCCCGCTCTATCGATAACTCTTCCAACCGCAGCAACCGCTCTTATGGCACACCGTCCAACAGTTCTTCCGGCCGCAGTTTCGGCACGGGCAGCGGTTCGGGACGCAGCATCGGCAGCGGCAATCACGGTTTCGGCGGTTCGGGCCGTAGCGTGGGAGGCGGTGGCGGCCGTAGCTTCGGCGGACGCCGTTGATGGCCGCGGTAAAGAATAACATAGGGAAACACAATAAACCAAGAAGTGATATGAAGAAGAATTTCAAATATTCGTTTGTGCTGTTGGCCATGATGGCAGGTTCCGCTTCGGCACAAGATATATATAAGGTGGAGGAACTTTCGGGCAATGACCTGAATGGTACCGCCCGCTTCATCGGCATGGGCGGTGCGATGGGAAGCCTTGGCGCGGACCTGTCGGTCATGAGCACCAATCCCGCAGGCATCGGACTCTATCGCCGCAGCGACTTTGCCCTGACCGGCGGTGTCGGCATCCAGCCTAACGCTGAGGACTTCTACGACATCCGGAAGGCAAGGGCTTCTTTCGACCAGATAGGCTTTGTATATACGGCCAAATTGGGCGATGATGTGAAATTCGTCAATTTCGGTTTCAATTATCAGAAGCGTCGCAATCTGAAAAGCTATATCGGTGTGGACAACTTCGCCTTGAACGGAATGTCGCAATCGCAGCAGATGGCGGATTTGTGTTATGTCAATAACGGCTGGCTGGACCTGAGTGATGGTTCGTCCGACAGAGAACTGACCACCCCTTTGGCTTTGGCTGGTTATGAAACTTATATGGTTGATTATTCCGAGAATGAAGAAGGAGAATTCAATGGCTATGAAGGCTGTAAAGCTGATTCTTATACCTATCAACGGGCCAAGTGGGGAGGTGTGCAGCAATACGATTTCAACATTTCGCTCAATTACAACGACCAAGTATATGCAGGACTGACGGTCGGGGCATACAATGTGGATATTCACGGATATACGGATTACGGAGAGAAGATTATCAATCCCAAAGACAACACTTTGTACGATTACTTCATGACCAACGAAGAGCATCTGACTGGTTCGGGTTTTGACCTCAAGTTGGGCGTGATATTACGTCCCATCGAGACTTCGCCTTTCCGTATGGGCGTCGCCATTCATACGCCTACCTGGTATGACTTGAAGTCGGAGTCCTATCTGTATATGCAGTCTCCGTTCGAGAATGCTCAGGGTCGTCCCTATTCCGACTATGGAATAGAATCCGGTGTGAACGAATACAGAATCCGCACGCCGTGGAAGTTCAACATCAGTATGGCGACAACCGTCGGGAACTATCTGGCACTTGATGCCGAATATGAATATAGCGATTACAGCACGGCGTCCATCAGTTACCGGGACTATTATGACCCGTATTATGACAGCTGGTCGGGACACAAGGACCGGGCGCTGAACAAGGAAGTCAAGCGCTTCATGAAACCCGTCAGCACATTCCGCATCGGAGCCGAGGCACGTGTTGCCGACGGTGTCTATCTCCGTGCCGGTTACAACTATGTTTCCGCGCCGATGAAGAAGGATGCCTTCCTGAATCTCTTCACCGCCAGCTCTTCTTACTATTATAGTACGAACACGGACTATGTGAACTTGGGTGACATCAACCGTGTGACCTGCGGATTGGGATGGAGAGGGAAACACTTCTATGCCGATTTCGCCTATCAGTATCAGGCACAGAAGGGAGACCTTTATGCGTTCCATACATGTGAGCGTAATACGCTTAAGGTAATGAATGGTTCTGAACAAAATTATCTGTCGGCGGCCAAGGTCGATTTGAACCGTCATAATCTGATGTTTACTTTAGGATATAAGTTCTGATTGATATGAGAAAGATTGTTTATGCGATGATTTTGGGAGTTGCCGGTTTGTCCGTGTCTTCTTGCCGCTCTCTTTCTTCGGACGTCTTGGCCGGAGAATGGGATGTCGTGGAGCTGAACGGTACAAGCATTACTCCTTCGGAGCGGACTCCGTTCCTGGGCTTCGACGTTGAGAACAAGACCATATACGGCTTTTCGGGTTGCAACCGCCTTTCCGGCGGCCTTGACCTGAGTGCGTTCCTGTCGGGAAAGTCCGAATTCGGAAATGTGGCCTCTACCCGTATGCTTTGTGCGGATGACATTTATGAGAATGACTTCTTTACTGCTTTCGGGAAGGTATCGAAGCAGCGTTATGCCAAGGGCAAACTGCTTTTGATGGACAAGGATGACAAAGTCCTGATGCGTCTGCAAAAGCGGAAATAAGAATGAAGAAAAAGAGTCAGTCTCCTGCCGGTCTTTTCCGGTGGGAGACTGATTCGTTATGGCCGGTATGCGTTTTCGTGATGCCCCGGGGCGGGAAGGTCCGGCATGTTTATTTTTCCCGTGACTGTTTCAGCAGGTTGTATGCCTTGTACAGTCCCAGTTCGCCGGCGCGGCTGAAGTCGGAGATGGCTTTCTCACGTTCGTCCTGCAGCAGATAGACGATTCCGCGATTGAAGTAGGCTTCCGGAAGACGGGAGTCCAGTTCTATGGCTTTGGTGAAATCGGCAATGGCGGTTTGGGGTGAATGATTGTCCAAGGCATTCAGACAACCACGGTTATAGTATAGGAAAGGGTTGTCCGGTGAAGTCTGCATGGCTGTACGTATGGCTTCCATTGCAGCGATACGCAGGGCTGCCGCATTGCGGTCATCGCCCGAGACGGAAGGCACTGATGACGGTTCGACCTTGCTGTTCTGTAATTTGTCTGCCAGTAAAACCGCATATTGAAGGTTCAGAACCGTCGCGACCTCGGCGTCGGGATGTCCGGACAGTGCGTCCGAAATGTCAGACAGTGCGGAGGCGTCATCGTATAAGTCCCTGTGGATGACAGAACTGAGAAACAGGCGTTCGGACGTACTCAGATGGAGCGTCGTGTCTGACAGTTGCGAACGCAGTTGTTCCAGGTTGGAACGGTCGGTCGTTGAAGAACCTGTCGTCAGACTGAGCTTCCGGGAACGGAACAGACTGCTGATTCGGGCGGCTTCGTTCATAAATCCGGAAGAAGAGTAGCCTTGTCGATTGTGTTGCTTGAATGAGAAGGCGAACATGGGGAGCGGGTCGCGTTCTTCCTTGCGGTTTTGCACCTTTCCAATCCATTCATCCGACAAAATCTTGCTGAATGGGGACTCCAACGAGTCTGCATCTTCTTCGACCAGCTGTTCGTATTTGTCCAGACTGTGGTCGCTGCGCCTTCGCACTTTCTTGACCGGCCGGCGTGCCTTTCCGAAAGTAATGTCGAGGTTGGCACGCGAGATGACACTCTCGTCGTTCAACGCGCCCCGTATGTCCCCGATTTTTCTCCGGCATTCCGCTCTGGCCAGATAGCCGGCCAGGAAGTTGGGATATTCCTTGATCAGACGGGAATAGTCGGCTATTGCTCCCTTATAGTTGCCTGTCTGTTGTCTGAGCAGGGCACGGTTGTAAATGGCCAGCACATTGTCCGGCTCTTTGGCTATGATAAAATCGAAGTCTTCGATGGCACGGTTGTCGTCACCGGTGAGCGCACGCAACAGGCCGCGGTTATAGTGCGCCACAAAGTGCTGGGGAACCAGTTCGATGGTCTTGTCATAATCTTCAATGGCCTTCCCGAAGCGGTTCATGGCATGTCGGGCCGCAGCCCGTACTAGGTAACTCTCATAGTCGCGGGGACGCCATCTGACAGCCTGTGTCAGACAGGAGTCGGCCAATTGGAAATCATTTTTCTGGTAAGCGTATCTTCCCTTGAAAGCCCATGCCGCGGCTTCTTTGGGATTTCGCGACAGCAGTGTGTCGAGACAGGCTATGCCGGCAAGCGTATCCTTTTGTTCCAAGGCTATCTGTGCTTTCACGATATAGGCCCGGTAGAAATCAGGATACTTGTCGAGCACGTGTTTCATATCGGCTGCGGCGGCAGGATAGTCTTTCAGTTCAACGTAACAGAGTGCCCGGTTGTACAGGGCGTTCTGTTCGTCGGGTAACTCGGCGAGAGTGCGGGTATAATCGGCGACCGCTCCTTTGAAGTCGTTGTTGCGTATGCGGCAGATGCCACGCAGCTGATACAGTTCGACGATGTAGGGATTCAGGTCTATGGCCTTCGTGCAGTCGGCCTCGGCACCGTGGTAATCGCCCAGCGAGAACTTGGCATATCCCCGGAAGTAGTACGGTTTATACAGGAAAGGTTTGGCCTCGATGGCCTGGTTGAAATAATGGATTGCCGTCACGTTGTCGTCATGTCCTAATGCACTCCGTCCCATGTTGATGACATTTTCCGTTTCCACCTGGGCGGAAACGGAGTAGGGGAGCATACACGCCGGCAGAAGCAGGATGCACAAGAGTGTACCGCGCATTCCGGAAACGGGATACGCACGGAAACGAGATAACCGTATGCTGTCGGATATGTATGATAGTACGGAACGCATCGCAACGGACGGGCTGGTGACTACTTCACGGGACGCACTTTGTAGGAACAGCGCACTTTTCCTTTCAGCATGGCAGACAGTTTGCTCTTGTTCAGCTGTTTGCGCAAGGGAGATATGCGGTCGATGAACATTTTTCCCTCCAAATGGTCGAATTCATGCTGCATGACGCGGGCCAAGTATCCTTCCACCCATTCGTCATGTTCCTGGAAATCTTCGTCACAATAGCGCACATGTATCCTTGTCGGGCGGCGTACCGGCTCGTGGATGCCGGGCAGGCTCAGACAACCTTCCTCCATGGAGGACGTTTCGGTGTCGTCGGTCTCGATGATGTGAGGGTTGATATATGCTTTGTTGAAGCCGGCGTATTCGGGATAGTCATCTTTCAGCACATCCAAAGTGATGACCACCAGCCGGATGGCTTTGCCTATCTGGGGGGCGGCCAGTCCGACGCCGTCACTGCGGTACATGGTCTCGAACATGTCGGCAATCAATTCTTTCAGGCCGGGATAATCGGGCGTGATGTCTTCTGCCACTTTGCGAAGTACCGGTTGCCCGTAAGTATAAATAGGAAGTATCATATGTTTATAGGTTTTAATGTTATAGATGCTGATTGGTGTTTATCGTTTGCTTTCCATATACGACTGCAGGATAATGGTCGCGCTGATTTCATCGACAAGTGCTTTGTCCTGTCTCCTCTTCTTTCCCAGCCCTCCGTCTATCATGGCTCTGTGGGCCAGGACGGAAGTGAAACGCTCGTCGTGGAAATCTACCGGAATGTCGGGATAGGCTTTCCTGAACCGTGCCACGAATTCCTTTACGCGTTGTTGATTTTCAGAGGGCTGCCCGTTGGTTTGCACAGGCAGGCCGCAGACGATGCGTTCCACCGTTTCCTTTTGCAGATAGTCCTTCAGGAATGTGAACAGCTCGTGGGTGGGTACGGTGGCCAGGCCGTTGGCAATGATTTGTGCCATATCTGTGACGGCTATGCCTGTCCGTTTTTTTCCGTAGTCAATGGCTATTATTCTTCCCATAGTCAAGAAATAAAGAACGCCGGATTGCTGACCGGCTGTGTCATTACCATTTCGTTGTACTCTCCATGCAGTTGGCCGCAAGCATGTCTGCCGCCTGAATCAGTGCCACAAGAGGCGTCTTTTCCATGGCTGCGCGGTAGGCATAACGGGTGCTGCTGCCTGTTTCCGTCATTTCGAACATTCCCATGTGCCATCTGATGGCCAGCAACTCATCTTGCTGAAGGCGCATGAACCAGCTGATGATGATGCAGGACTTTTCTCCGTGCCCGAAAGGGAACTCATCCTGCAATTCATAACCGGGATAGCTGACCCAACGTCCGGCCTCGTCTTTCTTCCAACGCTCGGCCTTATGATATAACTTTGTCTTGCAAAGGTCGTGGAACAGGCCTGCAATGGCGAGGCTTTCGACTGTTATGTTTTTCTTGAAGACAGACGTCCCGTCCTTGATGGCAGGAATCAGAATCCCGTCTTGTAACAGAACCGCAGTCTCGAATACGTTCAAGGAGTGCCGGCATAGCCCGCCGTCCTCATTCAGATGGAATGAAGCGGAAGAGGGGGCGGTGTAGAAATCCGTCTTCTCCAGATAGGCAAGCAGTTCTTCGATGCCATCGCGATGGATGTATTTGCGACAGTAACCTATGAAGCGTTCCTTATTACTCTGTATTTCTTTCTCGGTCATTGGAAAATGATTTATTTCTTAAACAGATTGCGGATTTCATGTACCCACAATACCAAGGATGTGCCCGCTATGATGATGAGCCAGTCCATCAACTTCAACGGAACGACGTTGAACATTCTTCCACCCACGCAGACAATTGCCACTTGGTCTATCAGGATAAATAGGACAACCAGTAGAAATTCGCGGCTGTTCTTGAAATGGAACACCGAACGTCCCGTTTCGAATGCCTTTGCGTTGAACATGTTCCAGAATTGAAGCATGACGAATATCGTGAAGAACAGGCTTAATTCATAGGAAGTCAGACCTTCTTCCGGGTTAAAGCATCGTGACAGTTCCGAAATATCGGTCAAGGAGGTAATTCCGTATGTTCTGAATATCCATAGAAGGCCTAAAAGCAATATTGTGAACAATATTGCTGTGGACAGGATGCCTTTCCACATGGACGGGCTGATGATGAAGGCTTTTCTGTTTCGCGGCTTGTCTTTCATTACATCTGCAGAGGGAGGCAATGAGGCAAGGGCCATGGCTGCGAAGGTGTCCATAATCAGATTCACCCACAGCATTTGCGTGACGGTTATCGGCGATTTCTCGCCGGTGAATGCACCGATAAGCACAATGAGGCAGGCAACTACGTTCACCGTCATCTGGAAAAGGATGAAACGTTGGATGTTCTTGTAAAGCGAACGTCCCCACATCACAGCGCGGTTGATGCTTGTGAAAGAATTGTCGATAATGGTAATGTCGCTGGCTTCCTTTGCAACGGAGGTTCCGTCGCCCATGGAAAGACCGACATGTGCAGCTTTCAGAGCCGGAGCGTCATTTGTTCCGTCGCCGGTCACGGCTACGATCTGCCCGGCCTCCTGCAAGAGTTCTACAAGTCGCTTCTTGTCCATGGGCCTTGCACGCGAAATAATCTTTATCTCCGGGATACGCTTACGTAATTCATCATCCGATAATGCTGCAAACTCCGGTCCGGTAATAATATTGCGCTCTCCGTCTTCATTAGTCCATAGGCCGATGCGCCTTCCAATCTCTCGCGCTGTGGCTACCGTATCGCCGGTGACGATTTTTACGGATACGCCTGCATTCAGACACTGACTGACAGCTTCGGGCACGTCGGAACGAACAGGATCGGCTATGGCGACGAATCCCATCAGGCATAAGTCTGTAGCATGTATGCCATCTGCCAGAACCGCATTGTCCGCTTCGTCGAGTTCCTGATAGGCAAAGGCCAATGTACGCATGGCCTGGTTCTGATATTCCAGAAGCATACGTTCCACTTCTTTCCTGTCAGTCTGTCCGTCCAGACACTTGCACAGTCCCAGCACTATTTCCGGCGCGCCTTTGACGTACAAAGTCTTTTTTCCCGTAATGGCGGAGCGTACCACGGTGGCCATGTATTTTCGTTCCGTAGTGAAGGGCAGGACTTCGAGGACGGTTGCGGCAGCTTTCATCTTTTCAAAATCCACATTCCCTGCATGTAGCCAAAGCAGGAGTGCACCCTCTGTCGGGTTGCCCATCACTTTGGGCTGTCGAGCGTCGGTGAAATCCACCATAGCGGTCGTATTCACGGCTATACCTTCGGCTATCGTCAGAGCTTTACAGGTGTTGTCAATTTTTTGTTCGGGCAAAGAGAAAAAATGTGACTCGGAGACACGCATTTGGTTCTGGGTCAGCGTGCCTGTCTTGTCGGTACATATCACTGTGATGGCACCCATTGTTTCGCAAGCGTGCATCTTGCGGACCAGATTGTTGCTTTTCAACATGCGGCGCATACTGTAAGCCAAACTTAGCGTTACTGCCATAGGAAGTCCCTCGGGCACGGCAACGACAATGAGCGTGACGGCCAACATGAGGGTCTGTAACAGGTAAGAGAGAAGCGTGGTCCAGTCCCATGCGGAATGGATGAAAAAGAAATGACCGATGCGGCCGATGACAATCAATGCGGCCAAGGTATAGCTTATGAGCGATATCTTTCGCGCCAGACCTTCAAGTTGTTCGTTCAAGGGCGTTTTTACGCTGTTGTCTATCTGCACAGCGGTGAAAACTTTGCCATTCTCGGTGAGGTCACCTACGGCCTGGACCTGCATTACGCCGTTTCCCTCCATCACTTTCGTACCTTTCAGTACGTAATCGGAGGGAAATGTCGCATTAGAATCGAAGTCCGTCTCGACGGTCGTCTTCGTGCAAATCGGTTCGCCCGTGAGAGATGACTCGTCCACTTGGAGAGATACGGCTTCAAGCAACTTGCCGTCTGCCGGAATATCGTCACCCGTTCCCAGGAATACGATATCGCCTACGACAACGTCCTTACGCGGAATTTCCACGACCGTTCCGTTTCGTGCCACGCGGACGGCTTCCTCATCATTGACTTGATTAAGAAGTTCAAACTCTTTATCTGCCTTTACCTCAAAATAAAAAGCCAAGCCGGTGGCCAGAAGTATAGCCAGGAATATACCTCCGGGCTCAATGAATACTCCTGCGTCGGTTTCGGCATGACTTCCGAAATATTCATATAGGGAAATGAGCATGGAAAGCACACCTGCCACCAACAAGATGACGATGAGCGGTTCGCTTAGTTTATGCAAGAACTTTTTCCATAGTGTTTCCTTATGGGCAGGAGTGAGGATGTTGCGGCCATACTTGTTGATGCTCGCTTGTACTTCCGCGTCTGTCAGTCCTTTGTAGTGTGTATTCTTTTGCATGAGTGGTTTTATACCTTATATAATTATGGTATAAGATACTTATCGCCGGTTTCCCGGATGATAATGTCTTTATATTGTTCGTTGAATCCCGGGCGCACGGGTCTTTCTCCCAGTCCGTCGGGAGTACGGAGGAACTTTCCGTCCTTTTCCGGCTTAACCGTTTGGTCATTATACTTCACGATAAGGTATTCCCCTAACGTTTTCCATCGGGACAGCATATCCTGTGCGCAAGAGGTGGAATAATCGGTCAGGAAAGCGATACCTTTGTCTTTGTTTTCTTCATAAAGAGACAAAGCCCGGGCTTCCACGGCCTGTTGTTCCGACAGATAGTGTTTCTCCAAATCATTGCGGACGGACTCAAGAGCCGGAAACAATTGCGAATAACGGGGATAAGTCATATTAGCCACCCAGTTGCAGACCCAAAAGGCCGACTCCCATGAAAAAGTTACGGCATCACCCGTTTTACCCGAGTAACAATCGGGCACTTTGTCCACGTTGCAGTAAACCGGAGTATAGGCTATCATGTTCGGGTCGTCGTTTCCAAACCACAAGACCCCGCCAATGGCATCGGGAAGCGTGGAGCGCATCTGTGCCACCACGGTGAATCCCGTCTGCTGCGTGGAAATGGGACGTTCATTGAAGTATTTCTTTCCTTTGTGCTCCCATACCAATGGGGTGGGGCGGTATGGAGCCTCATACATGCCGGCTCCGGCATCCTTGGTGATGTCGAACGGAGTTCCCTCATAGTGGTCGCGGTTGTTCATCATGACATCATGCAGAGACAACTTGCACTTCGGGCGGAAGTAGAGCGGCATAGGCTCTGCCTTTCCGATGTGCTTGCCGTCCACTGCGGGGAGATACTTATCCATTCCTTCCACCCACTTGTTATAGAAACTCCAGACACGGGTTTCGCAAAAGCGGATAGCAGAGAAATCTGCGGGTGCGTATGCGTCTGCAAATGAGAAATCGGAATCCTTGCCTGAGAAATAACCTTTTTTGCGGGCAAACGAAATGACATCGCGCGAATAAAGGACATTTTTCTTGTCCTTCATGTCGAAACGATGAATGCGGCTCTGGTTGGCATGTGCCGCGATGCAGTCGTCAGGTATGCGGACGGCCACCCAGACCGCACCTTTTTCGGAACTACCCTTGCCAATCATTTCAAGAATCCATATCTCATTCGGGTCGGCAATCGAGAAACTCTCGCCTTCGCTGGCATATCCGTATTCATTGACCAAGGTCGTCATCACCTTGATAGCCTCACGCGCCGTCTTCGAACGCTGCAGGGCAATGGCCATCAGGCTGACGTAATCGATTACGCCCGTTGTGTCGGCCAGTTCGGGCCGGCCACCGAAGGTTGTCTCGGTGATAGCCACCTGAAATTCGTTGATATTTCCTACGACCGTATAAGTACGTTCCGCTTCCGGTATCTCTCCGAGATAATGGTTCGTGTCGCCGTCTACGATGCGGCGCATGGTTCCTTTAGGATGCACGCCTGCGGGATAATAGAGCAGTCGTCCGTACATACCGTAATCATCTGCGTTGTACGTGATGAAGGCAGAGCCGTCAGCCGAAGCGTTTTTGCCGACAAGAAAACTGGTGCAGGCCTTTGAATCAAAGGATTTCACGCACATAAGCAGCACCAAAAGGCCATATCCGAATATTATTTTCTTCATTTCAGCACGCTTTGAATGATAAGTCAAGTCCCTTGACCGAGTGTGTCAGGGCACCGACGGATATAAAGTCCACTCCGCATTCCGCATAATCGCGTAAAGTTTCTTTTGTTATGCCGCCGCTGGACTCTGTTTCGAACTTACCGCCAATCATCTCCACAGCCCTGCGGGTGTCCTCTACGGAGAAGTTGTCCAACATGATGCGGTCCGCACCACCATGTGCCATGACCTGCCGGATTTCGTCGAAAGAGCGTACCTCTATCTCCACTTTGAGGTGCATGCCCTTTTCTTTCTGGTAAGCGGCACAGCGGTCAAGTGCTGCGGCAATCCCGCCCGCAAAGTCCACATGGTTGTCTTTCAGCAGAATCATGTCGAAAAGTCCGATGCGGTGGTTTACGCCGCCACCTATCTTTACGGCCTCTTTTTCCAACATACGCATACCCGGAGTAGTCTTTCTCGTATCCAACACACGGGTATTCGTTCCTTCAAGAAGTTTTACGTATTCCGCCGTCATTGTCGCTATGCCGCTCATGCGTTGCATCACGTTGAGCATCAGTCTCTCTGTTTGCAGCAGGCTGCGCACCTTTCCCGTTACCACCATCGCGATGTCACCCGGTTTTACGTGTGCGCCGTCTTCAATGAACACTTCGACCTGCATCGTCGGGTCGAAGCGGCGGAAGATTTCTTTGGCAATCCGTATGCCGGCCAATACGCCTTCTTCTTTTACCAATAGTTTGGATTTGCCCATAGCGTCTTCCGGAATACAGCAGAGCGTAGTATGGTCGCCGTCGCCAATATCTTCGGAAAAGGCGAGGGCGATTAATTGTTCGTTAAGTTCATCAACCGTGTACATATATCTTTGTTTTTATTTTGTTCAGGATACAAATTAATAGACCAGTCTCACATTGTCCACCCAGAAGGTATTGCCCACACTACCGACATAAGCGCCGCCGTGGCTGGAATCGAATTGCAGCATGATGTGCGTGGGGGTGTCGGATGCACTTCCCCATTCCTCTTTGATGGGTACCATTTTGCCTTTGCTGTTCTTGGCATATCTTACCGCGTCTCCCGTGGTCAGGCCCATATAGGGCTTGTAAAAGGACTGGTTGGTTATGTTGCCGTAATGGATTGTGAATCTTGCATTATCCACCCATCCGTTAGTATTCTTGTTGAAGCGGTATACGCAGGTGCCTATGCGTTTCGCATGAATGTTCCCCTTAGCGTCTTCCCAGCGTTTCTGCAGGAAAAGGACCACGTCGGGCATGTCCATTCCGCTAACCTTGGACACCTTGCTGAATCCCGTCTGCCGCACCCGGTCAGGCTGTCCGGACAATTTCACGCGATAATCGAACATCAGCGCTTTCGGCTTTTTCGTGAATCTGACACCGGCATCCAGTTTGCTCATGGGGTTCGAAGTTCCGGTTATCGGTTCCTTCATCTTGCCGAGAAAGATGGAGCCTGCGGCAAGTACCTTGATGTTCACCATGCCCAGCACTTTGCAGGTCTCGATGTGCGTTGTGAGTTTGGCGCAATACCCGTGTCCCGGGCGGGCCTCCTTATATACGGAAGTGTTCGTCTTGGTTATTCCGGAGACTTTGGCCAGTACGTTCGACGTAGCCCATGGCGAGCCGCCCGCGCCGTTGTACGGATTGTTGTTGTTCCATGTCGCAGTCGGGGCTATTTCGTACAATGTCTTGGTCTTGCCGCCGATAATGCCGCTTTCCTTGATGTTACGCGTTATCCATTGGTCGAATTTTCCGAAATTGAAGTATTCGATTTTTTCGTCTGCTCCGTTTTCGGTCAGGTTTTGTTGCTGTTCGTCACTCTTCGGTGCAGTTGTGGCGCTCATGGCACCACAGCAGAACAGAATCAGCGCACTTGTAGTAATTCTTTTATACATATTGGTTTGAATAGTTGTCATTTTCAGAAAGCCTCGTTGATATTGAACATGAATCCCGCTCCGTTTCTCGTAAAGCCGCAATCCACTCTCACGTTCACACGCGGCTTGAATTCCCATCTGTAACCTATGCCTGCGTTGGGAAGTGCTTTTTCCCACCTTATGGCATCGAACCTGGGGAAGACTTCTCCCATGCCGGCCCAGACGGCAATGCCGTTGCGCTTCCATAGGTGCTGACGCAGTTCCACCTGCATCTCCATGATGTTCTTGTCGCGGTAACGTCCTTCAAAGTATCCCCGCAGGCGGCTGTTCGAACCGGCCTCGCTCATCATGCACCATGCCGGATTGCCGTAATTGAAACGGGAATGCCATTCGCCGGCCAGCACACCGCCGCGCCACACCTTGCGGTAGGTACAGATGTTCAGGTCTGTGGTGGAAAAACAATAGTCATTCCCCATGAAACGCGGGGTGAATGTCTGGTCCAGTTGTATGAACCAACCGCGATAGGCGTTCAGCATGAAGTCGCGGGTGTCATACGCTATCGAGAAGCCCGCGGTCTGTGCGTGCAGTGTCAGGGCCTGTCCGGCAAAGAGCGGTATGCCTTCTTCTTCCACCTCGCGGGCCTGCACGAACTGGTAGTTTATCATCGGACCCAAATAGAGCTTGGGGGCTATGCGGAACATGAAGCGGGCCATTCCGTCAAAGCGAATCCGGCGATAGTCCGTCTCGTTGGCGTCCACATTACCGTTCTCGAAGCCGATACCCCAGTAGTTTGTCGGGAATGTATATATATAGAACCTGTAATCAAGCCTGTATTTGTCCTTGGGAAACACATTGTTGCCCTTTACGCCCAATAACAGGAAACCTTTGGTGGTCATATCGGCGTATATGGACACGTTGGATTTAGGCAGAAGCGGGTCGGAGCGGTCCATGGAATATAGGCCGGTACCCACGACACCCAGTCCGAGGCCGGCCGTAGAGGAGTAATGGGGGCCGGGCAGCACTCCGAAGTCAAAGGACTTGTTGTTGTCCGGATTGTTCGACTGACGGAAATAATCGATAATCTTTCTGGACCATGTACGATGCTGTTTGAGGGTGTCCGACGGGATTCCGATGCTGTCGGGGACTTCTTTGGTCCGGATTTCTTCCCGGCTGTTTTCCGGCAGACGGCCGTCCGCATAAGGCAAGGACGGCGTTGCAAATCCTTGTAAGGCGAAGAACAATGCTCCGTATAATATTATATATGTATGTAGCCTGTGCATTCCAATCTGCAAATTTAGTGCAACAATCGGGAAACGCAAAGCAATTTCAGAAGTTTTCACCTTTCCGCAAAAGAGTAGGGGGACTTGCAGCCGCCCTTTATCGTCGAAAGCATAAAAAAGCCGGACATATTAACCTCTTTTAGAAAGATAAATTGTAATTTCGCAGTTGAAAATGTCCATCTACCGGAATAAACAATCAATATAATACATATATGTATAGGAACAAGACTTGCGGTGAACTCCGCATCACGAACAAAGGCGAAGAAGTGACGTTGGCCGGATGGGTACAGCGTAGCCGAAAAATGGGAGGTATGACATTCATCGACCTCCGCGACCGTTATGGCATCACCCAATTGGTTTTCAACGAAGAGACTGACGCCGATTTGTGTGCGCAAGCCAATAAACTGGGACGTGAGTTCGTGATTCAGGTCAAGGGAACGGTTAGCGAACGCTATTCCAAGAACGACAAGATGCCGACCGGCGACATCGAAATCATTGTCTCGTCGCTCAGTGTGCTCAATGCCAGCGACACTCCTCCCTTTACCATCGAAGAGAATACCGACGGCGGCGATGACCTGCGTATGAAATACAGATATCTGGACCTTCGCCGTTCCAATGTTCGTGCAAACCTTGAGCTCAGACACAAGTTCTGCCTGGCGGTGCGGCATTTCCTTGACTCGAAAGGATTTATCGAGGTGGAGACCCCTGTTCTCGTGGGAAGCACGCCTGAAGGCGCGCGCGACTTTATCGTGCCCTCGCGGATGAATCCCGGACAATTCTATGCCTTGCCCCAAAGTCCGCAGACGCTGAAGCAATTGCTTATGGTGGCGGGCATGGACCGCTATTTCCAGATTGTGAAATGCTTCCGCGACGAGGATTTGCGTGCGGACCGTCAGCCCGAGTTCACACAGATTGACTGCGAGATGTCGTTTGTGGAACAGGATGATATTATTTCGCTGTTCGAAGAGATGACCAAGCACCTGTTCAAGGAAGTACGTGGCTACGATTTGGGCGAAACGCCTTTCCTGCGTCTGCCGTGGAGCGAGGCCATGCGCCGCTTCGGCTCGGACAAGCCCGATATGCGTTTCGGCATGGAGTTTGTCGAACTGATGGAAGTGCTGAAAGGTACGGGAGAGTTCGGTGTGTTCAATGAGGCTGCCTATATTGGCGGTATCTGTGCCAAAGGCTGTGCCTCCTACACCCGCAAGCAGCTGGACGAACTGACCAATTTCGTGAAGAGTCCGCAGATTGGTGCAAAGGGACTGGTCTATGCGCGTGTCGGAGAAGACGGTTCGGTCAAGAGTTCCGTCGATAAATTCTATACGCCCGAAGTATTGGAGAAACTGAAAGCCGCTATGGATGCCGCTCCCGGCGACCTGATACTCATCATCTCCGGCCCCGACGCCATGAAGGCGCGCAAGCAACTGTGCGAGCTGCGTCTGGAAATGGGCAGCCGCCTGGGACTGCGCGACAAGAACAAGTTTGCCTTGCTTTGGGTCGTGGACTTCCCGATGTTCGAATGGAGCGAGGAGGAAGGACGCCTTATGGCCATGCACCATCCCTTTACAGCCCCGAAGCCCGAAGACATACCTTTGCTCGACACCGACCCCGCCGCGGTCTGCGCCAATGCCTATGACATGGTCTGCAATGGTGTTGAAGTGGGCGGAGGCAGCATCCGTATACACGATGCCGAATTACAGGCCAAGATATTCAAGACCCTCGGTTTCACACCCGAGCGTGCGCAGGAACAATTCGGCTTCCTGATGAACGCGTTCAAGTACGGAGCGCCTCCTCACGGCGGTCTGGCCTACGGTCTCGACCGTTGGGTAAGTTTGTTCGCAGGTCTCGACAGCATTCGCGACTGCATCGCTTTCCCGAAGAACAACAGCGGTCGTGACGTCATGCTGGATGCGCCGTCGGCGGTGGACAAATCCCAGCTTGACGAACTGCATCTGGACATACTTCCCTTGGATAAATAAGTCGGAAACGTCTCGGAACGGTTTCCGGAAAGCATATTACCGGACGGACGGGTGTTATAAGAAAAAGCAACCTGTTCGTCCGGTAGCTTTTTCGGAGGTACGGAGATTTCGTCAAGCCTTATGCGCGATGTGTCTTTTGTGGAAAAAATGAATAGGATAGGGGGAGGCTTGTCCGGATGTTATGGCCGGAATTTTATGCCCTTTGGGATTTTAACACAATTTGCTTTCGGGCGAAAAATGTATTATCTTTGTATAGCGGGAGTGCAAAGGACGGCTTGAGCCGCCCTTTTTTCGTGGGATAAGGCCTGCTTCCGGCAAAAAATATCCCTATGTCGGGATTTTGCGGATGGCTTGTAGGCGAAACTACAAGCCATGTAGTTTTTCCTGTCCCTATATGTAGGGAAAATTACAAGCCATGTACGTGCCGCCGAAAGTGTAGAAAAGTTAAAAATGTTAATGTCCGTCGGACAAAAAACGGCGGGACTTCATGAAGTCCCGCCGTAGAGTCGCGTGCGAATGCCGGATTTACTGGCGTGCGCCGTATTGCTGGTCAAGATTGAATATGGCAGTGTCGCCCATCTTCTTGATGCGGTCCACGATGCCGCTGGCCGTCGATTCTTCCTCAACCTGTTCGCGTACGAAGCCCCAGAGGAAGTCCTGAGTGGCCTTGTCTCCCTCGGCGGCAGCGATGTCCACGAGGTTGTCAATCATGCGAGAAACCTTGCATTCATGCGCATAGACGTGTTCGAAGGCGTCGAGCGGGCTGTCCCATACCTGGGGGACGGCGTCTATCTGACCTACCTTGGCCGTTCCTCCGCGCTTGATGACATATTCCGCCATGGTATATGCGTGTTCCATCTCCTCAAGGCTTTGTTTCTTCATCCAGTGGGAGAAACCACTGAAACCTTCCTTGTCGAAATAGAATGCCATGGACAGATAGAGGTTGGCCGACCAAATTTCTGCAACGATTTGTCCGTTGATTGCTTCTTGGAGTTTTTCTGAAATCATGATGCTTTATAATTTGATTAATGATGTTGAACTTGTCTTCTGACATCTGCAAAGGTAAGGAAAACCGCTGTTACGGTGTCTGTGCCAAGCATTAAACTTTATAAAAGTGCATGAATAAGTTTTTCGGTCGGCCGGTGTCTCTTTTCCGGCGGCGTCACTGCTGTCCGAAGGTGTCTTCCGGATAGAGCGCCTTCCACCATTCGGGCTGGTCCTTCAGCCAGTGTGCGAACCATGCGAAGATGACGTTCTGCCAGGCCAGGCGTTTGTTGTAATCCACAATGACATGGTTTTCGCCGTCTATGCGTACGTAGCTGACGGGACGGCCCAAAATGCGCAGGGCGGTGAACAACTGCTGGCTTTCGTCGGTCGGGACATTCGTGTCTGCCGTTCCGTGCAACAATAGCAGGGGCGTGTGTATCTTGTCCGCGTTGAAAAGCGGCGATTGCTTGACATACAGGTCGGGATTGTTCCACGGATAGCTGCCGTACTGGGCCACCTCGCCATAGGTATATCCCCAGTAACCGCCTCCCCAGTAGCTGGCAATGTTGGAAATGCCCGCGTGTGATATGGCTGCCGCAAAGAGGTCTGTCCGCGTCTGCAGGTATTGTGTCATGAAACCGCCGTAAGAGGCGCCCATGCAGCCTACTTTCTTGGCGTCGATGTAGGGATGTTCGCGCATGAATTGCTGTGTGCCTTCGATGATGTCGTCTGCCGAGCCTTGCCCCCAGGTATTCACATGGCGGGCGGCGAATTCCTGCCCGTAGCCGATGGCGCCGCTCGGCTCGCATACGTAAACGACATAGCCTTGTCCGGCCAAAACCTGCAACGGATACTGGAACTCCAGTGTTTTTCCCGTAGGAGTACATCCGCCGTAGTAGTAGACTATGAGCGGATACTTCTTGCCGGCATCGAAATCCGGGGGAAGGAAATAGAAGCCACTGATGCTGTCGCCGCGGGATGAGAGGAATTTCCAGTCATGACAGGTCCCGATGGCATAATCGGCGTACATCTTGTCAAAATCGAGGTCTCCGATGCGCCGTGCCTTGGGGCGGGCGTTTGCCAGCGGGCAGACAAACATCTCGCGGGCCCGTTCTCCGGTCTGCCCGAAGAAGGCGGCTTGCGGTTGTCTGCTGTTGGCGGAAATGCTGAACCGCTGGATGTAGTTGACGGGAAGCGTGTAATGTGTGACTTTTCCGGTAGTCGGTGAAAGCCGGAACAGGGATTCGTCGCAGCCGTCCGTGCCCTGGAAGTAGATGTTGCCGTCACCGGGAGCCCAGACAGTCTCGCCGACGGAAGGGGCGAAGTCGCACAACAGCGGACGCACGGTCTTGTGCCGGATGTCGTACAGATAGAGCCGGTAATCGAAGGCGTTGGGCGTCTGGCCCTCGGCCACTTCGGCACCGATACCGTCAAAAGCGGCAGGAGATGCCTTGACGAGCAGCGACCGGCCGTCGGGCGAGAAACTGACATCGGCAATGAACGTGGTATCCTGCAACAGGGTGTCCACGTGCAGGGTCTGTACGTCCATGGACAGGACGGCGGTTCGGTGGAATGGCATCCGGCGGGTGTCCATGCGGGAATAGGTCAGCAGGAGTTGCTTGCCGTCAAGCGAGATGTCCCTCAGGCTGACTGACGCCATGCCGAAAGTGAGGGGTATCACCACACCTTGTTCGAACTTGTAGAGCTTCAAGGCGTTGCGGTTGCGCCATCCGGGCTGTTTGTCGTCGGGGTCTTCCATTCTCTTCAGCCCGTTCTCGTACTGGCGTCCCTCTTGCGTGTCGTTAAGCACGATGTAGTCTTCGGTAGGTGACATGGTGAAACTGCCGGAAGGCAGATTTTCTGTCAGGACCTGTTCTTCGCCTGTCGCGGGATTGTAGGAAACGAGCTGTTGCCCGTAGTGCCCTTTCCTTTGGTAATATAAAACGTCGCGCAATGGCATCCATCGGAGGGCGACATACTCGTTGGGGCGCATGACGCTTCGTCCCGAAGCTGTTTCGGTAACTATCGTACGGAACAGGTTGCTTCCGTCTTTCTTTTTGTCATAGTAAACCGTGATGAGATACTTGCCCGATGGCGATAACATAACATCGCTGTAATGTTTTCCCTGCATCATGGCGGCCATTGTATAAGGTTTCTTGCCGGTTGGATTGGCTTGTAATCCTTCGAGCTGCTTTCCTGTGAAACTGATGTCGAAGCTGTCCTTGTCCATGGGGCGGGTGAGGCACAGCAGGGCTATTTCCGTGTGTCCGGGCAATAGCTTGATTTCTGTTCCGCTCAGTTCTTTTCCGTCTACATATATCTTGTGGCTTTTTATATTATTGACACAGATGTTCGTCTGGGTAAAGCGGTCGGCCGAGACGGTGAACTTCAGCGCCGTCAGATAGTAGGTCGAACTGTCGGACGGCGTTGTGGGGAGCAGGGGAGAGCGCTTGGTGATTTCCGTTTGTGCGGTAAAAGGGGATGAAATGAGCCCCGAGTTCATTTTGAACACTTTCTGGATGTCGTAGGTACTGCCCTTCATGTTGAGTGAGTCCGTCTGGTAAGGCTTTTCCAGACATACGGGCGACTGCATCCATGCCTTTTCCACATGAATGGTGTCGGCATGAGACAGGATGGGGCATAGCAGAAAGCATAAATGGATGAGATACTTCATGATATAGGTTGTTTGGTTGTTTCTTGTTCTTGAAGACGCAGGGCTGCCGGGCGCTGCTGTCGGTCAGAGGCCCTCGCGCATCTGTCCCATTAACTGAAAGTCTTTTTTGCGGAGTTTGAATGAGTTGGTGAGGTATTTGTCTCTGACTACCTGATTGACGGCCAGTTCTTCGGGACTTCCTTGGAACAGGATGCGGCCTTCGAACAACAGATAGGCGCGGTCAGTGATGCACAAGGTCTCTTCCACGTTGTGGTCGGTGATGAGAATGCCGATATTGCGGTCTTTCAGTTTCCAGACTATATATTGAATGTCTTCCACCGCTATGGGGTCCACACCGGCAAAGGGCTCATCGAGCATGATGAACTTGGGGTCGATGGCCAGACAGCGGGCTATTTCCGTCCGTCGGCGTTCTCCGCCGGAAAGACGGTCGCCATAGTTCTTGCGGACCTTTTGTAGGCGGAACTCGGCCAGCAGACTCTCTAACTTTTCCCGCTGGTAGTCTTTCGGCTTTCCCGTCATCTCAAGCACGGATGCGATGTTGTCCTCAACGGTCATCTTGCGAAAAACGGATGCCTCTTGGGCCAGGTAACCGATACCGGCTTTTGCGCGTTTGTAGACGGGATAGTCTGTGATGTCTTGCTCGTTCAGATAAATGCGGCCGCCATTGGGGACAACGAGACCCGTGGTCATGTAAAAGGATGTGGTCTTTCCCGCACCGTTAGGACCGAGCAAACCGACAATTTCTCCTTGTTTCACATCAAAGGAAACGCCGTTTACGACGGTGCGCTTGCCGTATTTTTTGATTAAGCCTTCAGTGCGCAACACCATGCCGTCGGATACGGCTGCGGCTTTCAGACTTTCATTTTCCATTATCTTGTTCTTTTTATCTTGTGACGCATTTTTTTGTTCCTGTCCCTGTTCCGGACATAACGGAGATGAGGACGGTGGGGGCTGTCTGTTCATTTACGCACCATTCCTCCCGCAATCCAGTGTTTTTTCCAGTATCTGCTGCTTAAATCGTCCACGACAACGCCTCGTGACGAACTGGCATGTATGAATTTTCCTTTTTTCAGATAAACTCCCACGTGGTCGGCTTTCTGTTTCCCTTTGCCGGTTTGAAAAAACACCAGGTCTCCTTGGTTGAGGTGCTTGCTGCTTGAGTGCAGTTGGCTGCAATCGTTTTGAAACTGCTCTTTGCAGCTTCGCGACAAGTTCACACGATAGACATTTCTGTATATCTGGCTTGAAAAACCTGAGCAGTCCACGCCGCTTCTCGTATTACCGCCGTAACGGTATGGCGTGCCGACCCAACTGGCGGCTTCAAGGAATAGCCTGTGATTGTCGTGCTCCTCAATATCAAAGCCCAACCTTAGACCGGCACGGGCCAAGGCACGATAATCTGTGCGTTGCGTGTGCTTTCGTGTAGAGCAGGAGCTGAGGCCCAAAAGCAAAAGAAGTACAAGCGAAATGATAGTGATTCGCTTGTACCCGTTCGTGTTTATTGCCTTTATCATGCAGTGGTGTGACAGGTTGATATTGGAAATTACGATTGTGTCAGGTCGAAGTAACCTTGGGTCAGTTCTTCTTTTCCGAGAGGAAACGTTCGGCATCCAGGGCTGCCTTGCAACCGCTTGCCGCGGCTGTGATGGCTTGCCGGTAGTGAGGGTCTGCTACGTCTCCGGCGGCAAAAACGCCCTCGATGTTGGTTTTCGAGGTATGCCCTTCGGTGAGGATGTAGCCCGTTTCGTCTGTCTCTACCCAGGGCTTGAACAGGTCGCTGTTGGGCTTATGTCCGATTGCCAGGAAGAAACCGTCGATGGCAATGTCGAAAAGTGATTCTTCCGGCGTTCCTTTTTTACGTACAAGGTGCGCGCCTTCCACTCCGCCTGTGCCAAAAAGTCCCAACGTGTTGGTCTCAAAAAGTATCTCTATCTTGGGATTTGCGGCAACACGTTCCTGCATGGCTTTGGAAGCACGAAGGAAGGGCTTTCTTACAATCAGATAAACCTTGGACGCCAGTCCGGCCAGATAGGTGGCTTCCTCGCACGCCGTATCTCCGCCGCCGACAACCGCAACCGTCTTCTTGCGGTAGAAAAATCCGTCACACGTGGCACAGGCGCTGACCCCGGTCCCACGATACTTCTCTTCGTCTGCCAGACCTAAGTACTTGGCTGAGGCACCCGTGGCGATGATGAGCGCTTCACAGCAGACCGTCGTCCCGTCATCGAAGGTAACGGTGTGGGGAAGGCTTCCCAATTCCACTTTCACGGCGATGGCCGACCGTATTTCGGCGCCGAAACGTTCTGCCTGCTTTCTGAGGTCATCCATCATCTCGTTGGCATCCACGCCTTCGGGGTAACCGGGAAAATTCTCTATTTCCGTTGTCGTTGTCAGTTGGCCGCCGGGCTGCAGGCCTTCGTAAATGACAGGGGAAAGGCCGGCGCGACCGGCATAGATGGCGGCGGTGTATCCGGCCGGGCCGGAACCGAGTATCAGGCACTGTATGGTTTCCATAAGTAATATTGTATTTTTGTGATTGATTGTTTTGGGATTTCTTTTGTGTTTGTTGCGTGTGCGTTACCGCAGGTCGATGAGTTCCACGTCCGGGTAATCGGATTTGTTGAGGCGGAAAAAGCCCTCATTCCAGCTTTTTCCTGTTTTTACCCCGTTTACCCGGATTCGTAACCAGTCTCCGCTCGACTGTTTGATGCGCACGGAGTGGGGGAGATAGCTTGTCTTGTCGATGATGATGCGCATTTCCGCAATGCCGGCTTTCTTGTTTTTGGCCACAAGTCGCACATTGTAACAACTTTTACCGTTATAATTGGTTTCAGACAGTGTGCTGGTATATCCGGACTTGTACAAATTGATAAAAGTGTAAGGATTGACGCTCTGAAGTTCGGCTTCGGTCGGCGTACTGACGTATGCTTCGCCGCTACCTGCCATGTGCGACCACTGTGTCCTGCCATCGAACCAAGTAGTCATCTGAGGGGCGACAATCTTGAACTTGTTGCCTTGCACATAAATGGTTCCGTTCGTGATACCTTTCTCTTGCGTTCCCTTGAAAGCCGTGGCCTCGAATGTAGCTTGCATTCCGCCGCTGCTTTTCAGCAGGCTGCTGGTCCGGTCCAGGACTTTCTTGGCGGATTCCGCCTTGACGGAAGTATTCAGTCCGAGGCTGAGGAACAGAAGAAGTGTGATAATGCTGCGAGTCTTCATTTTATTGTAGTTTTATCTTAATCCGCTTAATATTGTCTCGAGTTCCGTTTCGTCCGAACAGAGGACTTCGCGCGGCTTGGCGCCTCTTGTCGGTCCGACGATGCCGGCTCTTTCCAACTGGTCCATAAGTCTGCCGGCCCGATTGTAGCCTATGGAGAACTTGCGTTGAATCAGCGAGGTGGACCCCAATTGATGGACGATGATGAGGCGGGCCGCTTCCTCGAACATCGGGTCCAGACTCTTGGCTTCCAGCACATCGCCCGTGCTTTCATTGTCGCTCTCGGACTGGACTTCGGGCAACTCGTAAGGAGTGAGGTATCCCTGCTGGCAAGCGATATGGTTGTTGATTCTTTCCACTTCCGGCGTATCGACAAATGCGCATTGCACGCGCACGGGCTCGTTCCCGGCCAGGAATAGCATGTCGCCTTTTCCTACCAGCTGGTTGGCACCGGTGCGGTCCAGTATGGTCTGGCTGTCTATGCGTGACATAACCTTGAAAGCCATACGTGCGGGGAAGTTTGCCTTAATCGTACCCGTGATGATGTTCGTTGTCGGTCTTTGTGTCGCTATGACCATGTGCATTCCGACGGCGCGGGCCAATTGTGCGATGCGGGCAATGGGAAGTTCCACTTCCTTTCCGGCCGTCATGATAAGGTCACCGAACTCGTCTATGATGATAACGATGTACGGCATGTATGAATGCCCGTTTTCCGGGTTGAGTTGGCGCGCTTTGAACTTCGCATTGTATTCTTTCACGTTGCGAACTTTTGCTTTCTTGAGCAAATCGTACCGGTGGTCCATCAATTGGCAAAGGCTCTTCAGGGTCTGAACGACTTTCGTCACGTCCGTGATGATGGGGTCCTCGCCATCGGGGATTTTTGCAAGGAAATGGTTCTCTATGGGGGAGTAAATGCTGAACTCCACCTTTTTGGGGTCTACCATGACCAGCTTCAGTTCCGACGGATGCTTTTTGTACACCAGTGAGGTGATGATGGCGTTCAGTCCGACGGACTTACCCTGTCCGGTCGCACCGGCAACGAGGAGGTGAGGCATTTTGGCCAGGTCTACCATGTAGACATCGTTGGTAATGGTCTTTCCGAGCGCGATGGGAAGTTCGAAAGTGCTTTCCTGAAACTTCTTGGAGTTGATGATGCTCTCCATCGAGACGATGCGCGGGTTCTTGTTCGGCACTTCTATACCGATTGTTCCTTTTCCCGGTATGGGAGCGATGATTCGGATGCCGAGTGCGCTGAGGCTTAATGCGATATCGTCCTCCAAATTGCGGATTTTGTTGATTCTGACTCCCGGCGCAGGCGTTATTTCGTACAGGGTAATCGTGGGGCCGATGGTGGCTTTGATGCTTTGTATCTCTACGCCGAAGTTCTTCAATACCGTAATGATTCTGTCCTTGTTGGCATTTTGTTCGGCCATGTCCACCTGTGGCGTGTTGTCCGAATATTTTTTCAACAAGTCTATTGACGGGAATTTGTAGTTCTCCAGGTCCTTGCGCGGGTCATAAGGCTCCATATCCTCGATGTCCCCGGCAGTTTTCTCCGTATCTGCGGCCGGGTCTTCTTTCGCCTCTTCTTCTTCCGGCTGTTGCGTGCCTGTGTTTACCGAGAACGCCGTAGCATCCGTCTCGTCCTCTTTCTCGGCCAGAACCAGCTGGGTTTCCTCTCCGTTGTCGGCCCGGTTGCTGAAGTTCAGGCTGACCTCGTAATCTTCGTTATAGGCATGTTCCTCGTTTCCGTCCGTCTCCTCGTCCGTTTCCCCGTTTTCATCGTCGGCAGGCTGCGGCCGTTTGTGTTGTCCCAGCCGGGGCATGTTGTCGCGGATGAACTCGTGCGGTTTCATCAGCTTGCGGACAATGACTATGGTCTCGCTGCTCAGATATACCAGGTAGCAGATGGCGGTAATGAATACGATAAGATAGGTTGGAATCAGTCCGATGGCCTCCATCATGTTCTCGCTTACCCTTTGGCCGTGCATACCGCCCAGTCCGAATGTGAAATTGGTTGCGGGAATGATGCTGCCCTGCATTACCCCCAGTGTTACCGACGACCATACCATCAGAATGGAGCAGTTCAGGAACCATTTCCATAGCCGGACCTTATATACGCGCATCAGTTTGACGCTTAGCGCAATCATGAATATGGGTATGAAGTAGGAGCTTACGCCGAAGCATTCGTCCATGAAGTATTGGGCCGTGAACGCCCCTAACCGTCCGCCGTAGTTGTGCGCTTCCTCCAGCGTTCCACTGTCTATGCCGGACTGTTCCTCCCATCCGGTGAAGAAGTGTGAGGTGAAAGCCAGCAGCATGAACAGCGCCATGACCAGAAACAGCATTCCGATGAGAAAGCGCAGCGTGTCCCCCTGATAAAGTTCTTTCCAACCGTTGGGGAACAGTGAACTTTTCAGACTTTTGTCGCTTTTCTTTGTTTTGGACGATGTGGTATTTTTCTTTTTCTTCGGCATAATCTTTTATTCGGTATAGAATTTAATGAGTCTCTCCAGCGCACGGCGGCATACCGGACAGAATTCCGTTGCTGTGTTGGTTTTCATCCTGCAGTCCTCGTAGGAGCGGAAAACGCCTTTCGACTGATAGCCGGCACCTTCGTAGACCCCGATTTTCCCGCTTCCGGGTATCAGTTCCGTAGGATAGGCTGCGCCTTCCGGCAGCATGTCCTGCCATTTTGCGGAAAAGTCTTTCAGCGTCGTGATGTTCTGTTCCCACGGCTCGACTTCCGGATAATAGAACTCGACATACTGGTCGTCGTAATAATATTCGTCCGCCAGTCCGGCAAAGCTGTGTCCGAACTCGTGTACGACGACCGGACGGAAGTCGGAATGCCGTGCAGTGGTCAGCGTATAGGAGTTGTAGATGCCCCCGCCGCCGTAATTGTCCGTGTTGGCCAATATGATGATGTGCTCATAAGGGATGCCCGCCAGCATGTCGTGCAATGTGCGGATGCGCAGCGTCGTCAGGTAGCGGTCCGAGTAGAACGTGTCAAAGTGCGAGCCGAGCGCCGTGTCCTTCCAGTCCCTTTTGCCGGGAATGCTGACACCGCTGTCCTGCGATACCGCGCCGACAGCCACGACATTGAACCGTCCCGCGTAGCTTTTGAAAGGCTCGTACGAGAACAGGGCTTGGTCTGCAATGCGGGCATGTTCGTAGAATTTGTCCATCTCATCGGCCGTGTAGCCTTCCGCGACGATGGCGATGTCTATCGCTTCGGACGGGTCGCCGCCTCTCCGTATGTACTTGTGCGGGACGCGGTTTCCGCCGCCGGCCGGCCGTATCAGGATGTCATCCGGACAGACCGTGTGGGTGAGCGAGGCGGTTGTCTTTCCCTTGAAGTCGTATAGTTCGACGGTCACCCGTGCGGAATCTCCGGGCATCGGAAGCAGGAATACGTTTTCGAAGGCTTTCCGCGTTTTTGTGGCTTCTTCCGTACCTGTCCACTCCTGAAACAGTGACGAGAAAGTGTTTACGTACAATACTGTGCCGCTCCGGGCGTCGCGCATGACTATCCGGCCGTTTCCCCGCAGGGGTACGGTGTCGAGCCGGTGTTGTCGGCCGGCCCAGCCCTCCATACATTTCAGCTCCTCTAAGGCTATTTCCTGCCGGGTGGCATCTCCCGAGAAAATATAATCAATCCGCAGCGTCTTGTCGAAGTGTACGGAGCGGTTTTCAGCCCATACCGGTGCATAACCCAACAGGGCGCAAAAAACTATGATAAGGTATCTGGATGGCATGTGTGGTCTTGTTTCTGCATACTATCTGCAAAAATACGAATAAAAGTTCATTTGGCAAGGGCTATGCACGATGAAATGGCGCTTATTCCGGCTGTTGTTTTCCGTTTTTGCCCGCTTAGTCCGGTCTTTCCCCGCCCGGATTTGTTACGATAAGGGGAAGGTTGATGTTTTTGAGGGTAAAATCCAATGGCAGATGCGTGGCCGACGGCTGAGCCTGCATATAGAGTTTTGGTTTTATGTATTTATATAAAATATTATATATCAATATGCTTATTGTATTGGATAAAATGAACGGTAAAGCTGTTGAAATAAAGACCGGAAGTCATTTCCTTTTGCGCGTCCTCCATGTCGTGCGGAGCAGCCGGAAGTAGCTCTTGTTTGTCGTCCGGCCGGTTGTTTTTTTGCCCTATGACGATTTTAACACAATTTGCTTTCGGGCGAAAAATGTATTATATTTGTACTGCGAAAGTGTGGGGACGGCTGAAACCGTCCCTTTTTTCGTGTTTGCGGGGCCGTTTCCCGGGAAAACTGTCCCTGTTGTAGGTTTTCGTGGAAGCCATGTAGGCGAAACTACAAGCCATGTAGTTTCTTGCGGCCCTATATGTAGGAAAAAACAAGAGGGAAATAACGCTCTTGAATTGTGCGAAAAAGTTAAAAATGTTAATGTTCGATGGTGCTGTCTGCCGAATCCGAAGGATGTTTCTTATCGGCTTATGCCGGTGTCCCGGTTGTATTCCCTTTCGTCATTTCGGTATTCCCGGCCGGGAGGCAGGATGTGTGGATTAGGTCAGGACAATAACTTTCTGACCGCCATTTTGCATTTTCTTATATCCCTGTCAGTCAGTTCCGGATGCCGTTTTGTTCCACCTTTTTCTATACGTTCCGTTATTTTGAATCCGCTCTGTCTCAGAATTTCCCGCATGGCGTTTGCCGCGCCGCGGCTTTGCCTGAACAGTATGTTGAAGGGATAGGGCGTTGTGCAGGTGGAGATGACGATGGCCCGCTTGTTCCTGTGCAGCGGACGGGGGAAACCTTTCGGCCGGTCCTGTATCAAACCGTAGGCCAGCCGGTCGAACAGCATCTTGAACCGTCCCGGTATGTTCCCCCAGTAGCATGGTGCGCCCAGTGCGACGGCGTCCGCCTCTCTCAGTTCGCGCAAAACGTGCAGGGAATCGTCATCGGGCAGTACGCATGCGCCTTGCGTCCGGCAGGCCATGCACCCCTTGCACGGTTGCACCTGCAAGTCGGAAATATCCATGAAGACGGTCGTAATGCCCCGCGCTATGGCTTCGCTCTCGATGGTGTGCAGCATCCGTGCGACAATCCCGTCCTTTCTCGGGCTTCCGTTAAGTATCAGCAATTTCATTTCCGATGTGCCCGGCCGGGATTTACAAGTGGGTCTTGGCTGCATAATAAGCCTTTTGCCAGTCCGTGTCCAAGGAGAAAGGCGTCAGTTCGTTTCCGTCTTTGATGTAGGCGTGGGTGGTTTCCTCGTCCTTGTCGCCAAAAAGCGGATTGGCCGTGGAAGCCTCCATGAACAGGTAAATCTTATCCTTTCTCTTCGCTTCGCTCTGTTTCTTGTCCTGCAGAATCTCCTGGAAAAACAGCGTGATGAACTCCGAAAGGTAATAGGCCTGCACGTCAAGGAATTCGGTCGTCACTTCCGGCATGGTCTCGAAGGCTTTTCCTTTGAGGTACACGAGCGCAGTACGCTTGAACTGTGCGATGCAGGTCTGCGTGTAATTGGTGGTCGGCGTATTGACCTGCCGGGTCGCGTTTTCGAGCACCATATTATATATGTCCTGCGAGTGTGCGGGCAGTGCCAATGCGGCAAGTACGGGCAAAATCTTCCATATTCTTTTCATAAGAAACAGCATTTATGAGTTTTTTGTAAGTGTCAGGTGATGGTCGATGCACTGCGGGTATTCGTCTTCGTAGTGCGAGACCATGACAAGTGTCTTGTCGGGCTGTTCCATATACCGGTCGATGATGCGGCAGGCGAGTTTCCGCCGCCCGTCGTCCAGCCCGTGGAACGGTTCGTCGAGGATGAGCAGCCCGGGGTTCTTCACGAAAGCCCTTGCCAGAAGCACGAGGCGCTGTTCTCCCGAGGACAGTTTCATGAAGTTCCTTTCGGCCAGGTGTCCGGCCTTGAACGTTTGCAGCCAGTCCATGCAATGCGCTCGTTCTTCGGGCGTGGAACGTTTGTACAGGCCGATGCTGTCGTGCAGTCCGCTGGCGATAATGTCGATGACCGGCACGGGCTTTCGGTAGGACTGGAAAAGTTCCGGCGAGACGAACCCTATGTTCTTTTTTATGTCCCAGATGCTTTCGCCGTGGCCGCGCCGGCGGCCGAACAGGCGGATGTCGCAGGCATAGCCGGCGGGATTGTCCGCACAAATCAGGGACAGCAGTGTGGACTTGCCCGTTCCGTTGTTGCCGGAAAGGGTCCAGTGCTCACCGCGTTTGATGCTCCAGTTCAAATCCTTCAGTATGGTGTAATTTCCATACGCAATCGTGACATTGTGCAGGTCTACCACGGCTGTTCCGGCGTCCCGGTCGGTACGGTGGTGCACTTGCGGTATGCTGACTGCGGATTCGGAAACGGCGTCTGTCGCCCGGACCTGCCGCAGGTAGTCTTCGCGCGGGCAGGCCGGCGAAACGGCCAGTCCTTCCACGTGGACCACTTCCTGTATGAATGTCGGAATGTCCGCCGGTCGGCTGACGACCAGCAGTATCGTGATGTGTCGTGAAAGTTTTTCCAGGATATTCGTGAGCATCTGCCGGCCGGGCGCGTCCAGTCCGATGAACGGGTTGTCGATGATGAGGAGTTGCGGTGCGGAAAGCAAGGCTTTGGTCAGCTGGAAGCGCCGCAGTTCCCCGCTTGACAGCAGATTGATGCTTTTTCCTGCATGTCTTTTTATCCCGACTTCATCAATCAGCTCGCGAATGTATGGCGGGATGTCCGGATTGCAGGACAATGCGCCGTTTCCTCCCAGTAAGGTCTCGACGGTAGGGAATTCTTCCTCGGTGCCCTTGTTCCACCGTTGCTGGTAATAGGCCGGCTCGTATACGCCGTAGGCATCCCTGAAACTGATGTGGGCGATGTTCTCCGAGACGTGGGGCGAGGGGGAGGGCGAAAAGTCGTAAACCGGCTGGTCGCCCAGCAACGGCCGCGCGTTCCGGATGATTTCTACCAGAAATGACTTGCCGCCGCCGTTGGGACCGCATACTGCCATGTGTACTCCTTTGAAAAGCCTGAAGTTCACGGGGACGGCCATCCTGAAGTCCGGGTGGCGGGTTATTCCGTCGGTAATATCTACGATTTTTTGCATAATAATGCGTTCAGTTTGCGTTGTGGTCCGGTCAGTTCGGCGGATACCGTCTTCTTGTGCTGTTGCAGATAGGCGCCCCATGTCTTCGAGGCTCCGGCGGATGCGGCATACTGCGGCATACTTCCTTGCAGGTAATGGCAATATGCGGCTGCCAGGGCGTCGGTTGCGTCCAGGAAAGGCGGCATTGCGTCTTCCCGAATGTTCAGCACGTTCTTGAGTACCCCGGCCACTTGTTCCTTGCTTGCCCCCCCGTTGCCGGTGATGGACATCTTTATCTTGAGCGGCGCATACTCGTGGACGGGAATGTCGCGGCCTATGGAAGCGGCAATGGCAACGCCTTGCGCGCGGCCCAGCTTGAGCATACTCTGCACGTTTTTCCCGAAAAACGGGGATTCGATGGCGACTTCGTCGGGCAGGAAACGGTCGATGATGGCTGTGACCCGCTCATAGATGCGCCCGAGCTTCAAGTAGGCGTCCTTGCAATGCCGCAAGTCGATTACTCCCATGGCTTCCATCCGGACAGACGACCTTCCCGCCACCTTGATGATGCCGTAGCCCAGCACATTCGTGCCGGGGTCGATGCCTAAGATTATCTTCTCCGCGGGGAGACGGGAAGCCGTTGTTGCCATACGTGCGTTGCGTTTTGTTTGTTCCCGCAAAAGTACGCAAATCAAAGAAAATGCACTACTTTTTTCGCGTGAAAGATTATTATTTGCAGATTTAATCATATATTTGCAATTCATAAATGATAAAACATGGTATTAAGGATGAAACGATTACTGATTACATCTTGTTTTATGCTGTTTGCCGGCTTGGCAACCTTTGCACAGGCTGTCATCAAATTCGACAAGAATTCGCATAACTTCGGCACTTTTACGGAAGACAAGCCTGTTTCTTTTGTGTTCAGCTTCACAAATATCGGCGACAAGCCGCTGGTGATCCAGCAGGCTTTCACTTCGTGCGGCTGTACCGTGGCAGACTATACGAAAACGGAGATTCAGCCGAAACAGAAAGGGCAGGTAACCGTTACCTATAATGGTAAAGGAAAAGCTCCCGGCTACTTCAGAAAGGTGGTGACAGTACGTTCGAACGCGTCCAACAGTCTGACGCGCGTCTACGTGGAAGGCAACATGACCCCGAAGGAGTGAACCGCCAACATTATTCCGTAAATATAAATCCATTCCCCCATGAAGAATAACCATCTTGTCGTTATGGCCGGTGGCATCGGCAGCCGTTTCTGGCCTATCAGCAGTCCCGAACGCCCTAAGCAGTTCCTGGATATTCTGGGGTGTGGAAAAACGCTGATACAACTGACCGTCGAGCGGTTCAAAGGTCTGATTCCGATAGAGAATACCTGGATTGTAACCTCTGCGGACTATAAGGACATTGTCCGCGAACAACTGCCTGAGATTCCTGTGGAGAACATTCTGTTGGAACCTTGTCGCAGGAATACGGCTCCGTGCATCTGCTACGTAAGCTGGAAGATAAAGAAACGCAATCCTAAGGCGAACATCGTCGTTACGCCCAGCGACCATATCATCGCTGACGTAAAGGGATTTCAGGAAGCCATCGCGGATACGATGGAGTTTTCGGCCGAAACGGACGCCATCGTTACTTTGGGAATACGTCCCACGCACGCTGAGACCGGTTATGGGTATATAAAAGCCGACTTGACCTATTCTTCTTCCCGCAAAAAGAATATTTTTCGTGTCGATGCCTTTACTGAGAAGCCCTCGCGCGAGGTGGCGGAAGAATATGTCAAGCAAAACCAGTATTTGTGGAATTCCGGTATCTTCGTTTGGAATGTCAGTACCATAATCAATGCTTTCAGGGTGTATCATCCCGAAATATCCCATCGCTTCGAGGATATTTTCTCGTACTATGATATGCCTCAGGAGCAGAACATGATAGACCAACAGTTCCCGCTTTGCGAAAACATTTCCGTAGACTATGCCATCATGGAAAAGGCTGAGGAGATTTTTGTCTATCCCGCGAAGTTCGGATGGAGCGATCTCGGGACGTGGGGAGCTTTGCGGCAGCAAGTGGAGCAGGATAAGTATGGAAATGCAAAAATAGGTCCGGCCATTGATTTGTATGATACGCAGAACTCCATCGTACATGCCACAAGTCTGAAAAAAGTCGTAGTACAGGGACTTGACGGCTACGTGGTTGTGGAGAAAGACGGGACATTGCTGATTTGCAAATTGTCGGAGGAGCAACGCATAAAATTGTTTCATTAAGCAATAAAACCTTTTCCGGAGTTTGGATTTCGCGCTTGAAATAGAGAATTGGTATGTGAAGAACAAACGCGACCTGCCTTGGAGAGACATCACCAATCCTTATTTGATTTGGGTGTCCGAAATCATTCTCCAACAAACGCGTGTGGTGCAGGGATATGACTATTACCTGCGTTTTGTCAAGCATTTCCCCGATGTTGAGACACTGGCGGCTGCCGATGAGCAGGATGTGCTCAATGTATGGCAGGGCTTGGGTTATTACAGTCGCGCGAGAAACCTTCATTCCGCGGCCAAGACCGTTGCCGGCCAAGGGAGATTCCCGACTACATATAAGGAAGTGAGGGCTTTGAAAGGGGTAGGCGATTATACCGCGGCGGCCATCTGTTCTTTCGCTTACGGGCTTCCTTTTGCAACGGTGGATGGAAATGTCTATCGCGTTCTGTCCCGTTTTTTCGGTCTGGAAACTCCGATAGACACTACGGCCGGAAAGCGTTACTTTGCAGAACTGGCGCAGCAAATGCTGGATAAGAAAAATCCCGGACTGTATAATCAGGCTATAATGGACTTCGGGGCGCTACAATGTACACCGAAGTCTCCGGATTGCCTTTCCTGTCCGTTGTATGATGCTTGTTGTGCGAGAATGGCGGGGAAAATAGACGACTTTCCCGTGAAATCGAAAAAGACGGCCGTCAGAAACAGATTTTTTGTGTATATTCTGATAAAGAATAAGGAAGGGCTATTGATGCACCGCAGGGGAGACGGGGACATCTGGCAGGGACTTTATGAGCCTTATCTGCTGGAGTTTTCATCTCCGGTCGATGAGGGAGAGGTGCGGAAACTCCTGGCAGAGCGGTTCATGACGGAAGATTTTATTCTTTCGGGCGTTGTCAAGGGGTTGAGCCACGTGCTGACTCACCGTCATCTACATGTGGATTGCTATGAACTGGTCTCAAACGTTCCTTTAAGCATCGAAGGCTATACCCGAATCCCTTTGAATGAACTGGATGCCTATCCCATGTCTCGCCTGATACACATTCTCTTTGAGAAATATTCGGATATGGGACTGTTTCAAGGCAGATGAGTATGCTTTGCCCGGTCGTATTTTCCCATTGATCTCCGTAGAATCCTTTCGGTCTGGTTACGATAAAATCCGTATCCCATCCTATATATGGGAACGGCTATCTGTTGATAACCTTGGCAAAGAAAATCTTTGTGAAATAGTGGGGCATGAATACGAACAGGAAGGTGGCCCATGCTCTGAGCGTGCTATAGCCTATGACTTGTTTATATACGGCCACATTGTAACGTACCAACTTAATCTTGTTTCTGGATAACGAACTTTTCCGTATCCGATAGCAGGCCAGAGGGTTCTTTATGCCGTAAGCAAGCGGGCATTCTTTCATTAACAGCAGAAGGAAAGCCCAGTCCTGTCGTTTCCGAAGTATCGGCATATAGTATTTTCCTATTCTTGATGTATCATATATGCAGGTGGAGAAGCCTATGTAGTCGTTCTTGATCATGTCCCGGTACGTTATTCGCGAGGGAGCCACGATAATACCGTTTGGATTGTTGTTCTGATCAAATTTCAAATAGGATGAGAAACATATTTCCGCTTTATTGTCGGACATGAACTTTAATTGAACTTCCAGCTTTTCGGGTTTCCAACAATCGTCGCTGTCACAGAATGCGATATATCGTCCTTTTGCCTCTTTTATCGAAATGTTACGCGCCGCCCCTGCGCCACTGTTCTCATCCATGGCAAAAAGTTTTATCCGGTGGTCGCGGGCCACATATTGTCCGATAATCTTACGGGTATCGTCAGTGGAACAATCGTCCGTTATCAATAGTTCCCACTTCGTGTAGGATTGATTGATAATGGATTCTATTGCCTGGGAAATATACTCTGACGAGTTATATGATGGCATTATTATCGATACTAACTCCTGGTTTATGTCCATATATGTAATCTGCCTATTTATATATTGAGTGAGCCTGTCCCGGTTTGGCTTTTAGTAATATTTATCATTCGACATGACGGGCGCAATGGGGAATGTGCGGACACTGTTCATTCGGATGTATATCTGTACTTCCCGTAAACGCCGTTGCGGAAGTCGCTGATGCCTCTGTATATTGAAATCAGTTTACGCCTTTTATCATCTTCGAAGAACAGAATCTTCAAGAACAATTTCATAACAAAGTTCCAGCCGTAATCATGTGTACCGGACATGTGCCCGAAATGCTTATGGATGTATAAATTATTACGTGTCATATAATAACAACGAAGATAATTATGATTTAGTACATGAAAAAGCGTTTTATTATAAAGTCTGACAGGTCGCATGTTGCCGATATGGTGGTTTAGTACCGCTGAATTATCACGCAGAATCCGATAACCATGGAGACGAAGGTTGAGGCTGAATTCCGTATCAACATTGTCGATGAACAAATAATCCTTGAAGCCGTTCACTTCACGGAACGCAGACAAGCGTACAAGGCTTCCTGACGTGATGCACTTGGGAAGTTCGTCTACAGACTGCCTTTTGCAGTGGTTTGCACCGGCATAGGCATTGATTTGAGGTGTGATGATGCCTATCTGCTCTTGTTTATCTTGTTGTATAATCTGTGTAAATGAGGCTATCATATTATCCGGCATGATAGAATCTTGATCCAGAGTCAGTATCCAGTCGAATCCTTCGTCCAAGGCTGTGCGGCAACCGTCGTTCAGGGCTGTGGCTATCCCTTTGTTGCAGGAATAGGCATGATATGATAGTTTTTCGCAATTGACACCGAGTGTTCTTATATCGAGAGAGGCAGCTTCAGAATTGTCCCATAGGTATATATGCTCCGCCTGTGGTAGACAAGCTGAGATATTCTTCTTGAGCAGAACAATATCGGGGTTATATAGTATGATTAATGCGGCTATTCTCATTTTGGATTATCATTTTCCTTTCAAATTTTAATATTCTCTTTCCGTTCAACAATGATTTTTCTTGAATAGACCTATGGTCTTTTCCGTCAAACCAAGGACTAACAATTTATCAGCCATGATGAATGCGTACGGTGCAAAGATTAATCCGGCAAGAGCCAGCCTGAGCAGTGGTGTCTCTATGCAGCAGGCAATCAATATAGCTATTCCCGCAAGCGGCAATGAGTATGTAAGGACCCGTAGGAATAAATGAAGCGGGAATTGTATCATCAGGTATTTTTTTACAAAATAGGAGGAACTTATAAGTACCGCAATCTCTGCTCCAACCCAGGCTAAGGCAGAACCAAGACAGAGTAGTTTGTGAGTGAACAATATATTGATAAGGATGCATGAGAGGCATCCAAAACTTACACAGTATAGCATGGCTTTTTCCTTTTGTGCAGGTATTAACAACTGGAGTATGAAAATTTGTTCCGATCCAATGATAAATACCAACAGCATCACCACTCTCATGGGAACAACTGCCGGCAAGAAATGCGAACCTGCAAAGATGGAGATAATGTCAGGAGCATATACCTCCATAAAGATGACAACCGGAAATGCGAAACAGAATAATAGAATAAAGGTTCTGTGCACCAACCGGCGCATTTCTTCGGATTTACGTTCCTGCATCAGCACGCTGACACGAGGAATCATGACACCGGTTATCGTTGAAAACAATGCAATCAGAACTGTATATAGTCTGATACTCGTTGTATAATAACCTACTTGTTCGTCATCTGCTACAAAACTTAGATAAGTTACGTTCAGTTGGGTATAGATGGCACTTAGCAGTGCGAACAATCCAAGAAGAATGAACGGCTTGAAGAAACGCTTTATATTTACGGTGCGGAACTGCAGAGAGGCAAACCGTCGGCGATAGTTCCAATTACAGATAGCATTTGCTACCGTCAGGCCTACCCAAAAGGAATAGTATAATAAACTGTCGGAAGAATGGTTTACGAACAGAAATACCGATAATACAAATATTCCTCTAAACACTAAAGAGCGGATGGTTATGTATTTGAATTGCTCCATCCCCTTGAAAAACCATTCTATCCAGAACAAATTGGCCAGTAGCTTGATTAGTCCGATAAAAAAGAAACTTTTCCGCTGTGTAAATTCCGGTATCGTAAATACACAGCATACGAGTAAAATAAATATGGTCAAGGTAGATAGCACATTCAAAGAGAATAAATCCGTAAAAGTTCTATTCAATTGTTCCGGATTATTCTGATTTCTTGCGATTTCCCGGATGCCCAAAGTTGTCAGCCCCATCATAGAACAGATGATAGCATAGTTTATGACGTATTCAACGGCATCAATAGCGCCTATTCCCTCAGGTCCTAATATGCGGGATATATAAGGGAAAACCAAAAGAGGCACCAAGTAGGTGCTTAACGTCAGCAATGTGCTATAAGTTATGTTCTTTTTCAGTCCCATAATGGTTTGATAGGCATAATCTTTATGAAAAGTACTGCTGCAAGATATATTCTATCGCTTCCAAATGCCTTTGGCAATATGTCTTATGCTTCATCTTGCTCGTTGTGTAATGATCCAAATCATAAACCTGAATGTCGGGTGTATGAACGACTTTCAAATTGTTACGATAACAGTTCTCAGCCAAATAAATCTCCTCTCCATACAGAAATACCGGATAGTCAATGATGCCATTCTTCTGTATATACGCCCGAGTAAGTATGATAAAGGAACCATGCCCAGCATATATGTTTCCGTAAGAGCTATTTCCCGAATGTCTATGTTTATATAAACATGACAGATATATGGAATGCAGGACAGGATATTTGAACATCACTCTTAACATGGACAGACGTCTTTTGGAATAACGGTGGATGGATTGGGGATTCCGGTCTTTCTTTTCTTTCTCTGAATAGATATAAGGAGCAATCCAGCCGATGTTGTCTTTGGCTGCATAGGCACACAAATCGCGTAATGTCGTTTCCTTAAGAAATACATCGACATTGCTGATTATAATGTAGTCAAACATGGAACAATCTGTTTCGCACATCATCTTGTGTACGGCACCGAAATAACCAAGATTCTTATGGAATGGAAAACTCCGCATTTCCATATGGGAAGATTCATAATTGATTTCCCGGACATTATTTTCGGTGTTGTCAGCAATATAAAGACTCACCTTTGCTTCCGCTTCGGCTGCTTTTGCCGAGTTCTCAACGGCATCAAAAAAAGGATTCAATAACTCATAAGAATTATAGCACACGCAAAAAATAGCGATACGTTTCTTTTCAACCTTTTCTGTTTGAGTCATCATATATCTTTTTCTTTTCTCGCTTCTTGTATAAGCATGTCATTACTTCCTTTTCTTATATTCTCAAGAGATATGGAGCCGGAACACAATTGTAGCCGGCTGATAAATAGCAATCCCAAGAACATCAAGGGGATTTCTATTGCCGACAGATGGAAAAAATAGAATTCAAACCAGCCCATCGCCAATAAAGAACATTCGTAGAAATAAATTCCATAAACATATATGTTATTGAACTTAATCGTACATATCTTAATCATGTAGAATATCAGGCTCACAAACAAGGTATAGATTGTGAATTGGAACCAATTTGTGTATATGAACAATGTTCCGAAAAATGTTCTGACGTTGGTCAGATTTTGCCCCGTGGTATGATAATATGGATTTACGGGAGAGAGAATCTCGTCAATACCTGCTATCTGATTATATATGTTAATGAAAGGCGACAATATGATGTCGATAAAAGAGGCATCGGGATAATTTCGTATCATATCCTCGCTAAGCCCCAAAATACCGCTTGTCAGATAATGTCCGAAGTGTTTAAATACAAATGCGATATGTTCATCTGTGATATTGCTCTCTCCTTTTCCTAACAATGGCAACACTATATAGAAGACAAAGAACAGCAGGAATCCCGATCCTACGGTTATGAATATGAATTTCCCGTTCAGCCTTGTCTTTCCGGCATATAGTCTCAACAGCATACCCGACAAGATGGTTATAATGATAACTCCCTTTACCATATTTATTATGTTGGGGAGCAACAGGCACAGGAGAACAGGTATAAGCCACAATCGACGTTTTCCTAAGAAATAGATACAAATGGCAAGCAAGGGGACAGACAATTGTCGGATATGAGCCCAAATGCCATGTCCGCTAAAATCTTCTGCAAAGTCATCGGTACCTATAAGCGCGACCGAGGATTTCAGTGTTCCATAGAATTTGAACAGCAGTAAGAAGCCAACAAAGATGGAGATAATGACCAGTCGTTTGGACAGTGCAGTCGTTTCGATGACACTCTTGTTCGGTTTGGAATATTTGGCAAGTAACGTGCCCAGCACAAAGCTCGGAATAGAAAAAAGCAGCAATCCGACAGACCATATCGCTATACTGGGATAATGGAATTCCACAAAGCCGAAGTTTCCTGCCAGCAGGATGGTTATCAACAATACCACCGTGTAGGGCAACATCAGGAAGTTTAACGGCGTGTACAAAGTACCCCATGCTTTCAATTCCAAAAACAGAAGCAATACAACCTCTGAAAGGAAAGAGAATAGGATTAAAAAATCAGAGAAGTCCATTATCTACATGAGGATTCAATGAGGATGAAGTAAAGCATCCCTTGATTTCTAACAATGTTCTTTGTTTTCCTGTTTTTATTGATATATTACACGTTTTCATTACTTGCGCTTTCAGCATTCTGCCCGGCATCTGTTGCCATCTGCGTACGTTTGGCGTTCATGATAAATTCTTTAACGAATATCCACATGGCCGTTAAGGAGAAAACCAAGAAGACATAAGTGAATGCAATCATCTTTTTTCGTGGATAAGAAGCCATGATAGGTTTTACTGCCGGCTGGATGATTGCAAAGATAGGCTTTTTCTCTTGCAGTTTCGCCTTTGCCACTTCCAGCTGTTGTGCAATCTGCGTATGGATTGAGTAAGCCAGTTGCATTTCATTCTCCAGATTCGTTATTTCAGACTTCACCGAAGTCAGATAAGCATCCTGATGGCTGTCCGCATATAGGGCATACTCCTGACACGCCTTATTGTATCTCTGCAAAGATTCGTTATAAAGATTTTCAAAGTACTGTACATTCTTTTGTTCTTTTGCGGTACGATAATTGTCCACGTAGGTCTGCAGTTTCTCTGTCACGGCCTGAGCCACCGTAGCTGCAATCAACGGGTCCTGCATAGTGGCTTGAACGGTAATCATCCCGCTGGTCTGGTCTATCAGTATGCCCAGCTGGCCTGCAAATCCCGCGAAGAACAGACGCTCGTCCTCTGTCAGCTCCTCTGCAGATGCTTTTCTTATATCATGTTCCTCTACAACCTCGTCACTTGTTCCGCTGTTCAAAACGGAGAAGATGCCAAAGACTTTTCCCCACCATGGAGACTTGTAATCTTCTGTAAGGTACTTGTATAGTGTTGTGTTTATTTCTCCGTCTTCGCTCTTTACAGGTAAATCGAGCAGTTCCGTAAGAAATGGAGTGGAAGCCACGATAGATGGATAAATCTCCGGATAAAGAGCCTCGTTGCCGGACAGTCCGCCAAGATTCACTCCTGCCATTTGCGCCAATGAGCCTAAACTTCCGGACAAGGTAGTGTTTCCGGAGGACAGTTCGGGGGCTATCAGAACCTCGGCTGTATAGTTTTTCGGTATGCTATAAGCCACAACGACCGCGCACACAAATGCTATGGAGCAGTTGCGGATAATCAGTTTCTTTTTCTTCCATAACAAAAGAAACAACCCGAAGATATCTATATTCTTTGCATTCATAATTATCTGTTTCTGTTTTGTCTTGTCCGGTCTTTCACTCATCCTATCTCATCAATGCCTATGCGATGAATGCAAGTGCCCCGTTTCTGATTCCTTTTATTTCCTCAACAGAGCCGTAACGACCGATGCCAGTGAAACTCCCATCGTGCTGAGGCTCATGATTTCCGCGAAGGACAGTCCCTTGCGCTTGCGTTTTGCGGGTACCACGATTTTACATCCCGGTTGTATGTCCTTTTCACTGCGGACTCTTGTCACAGTTCCGTTCATATTGACAGCAAAGGCCTTTCTCTTCTGTGCCCTGCTGCTGAATCCTCCGGCCTGATTGATGTAGAAATTCAATTTGGCTTTCTTCTTGTAGGCGACGGTGTTGGGATACATCACTTCGCCATTGATGGAAACCGTATTGTTTATTTCGGGCACGACCAATTCATCCCCTTCCGTCAATACGATATCCCATTCCGGGTCTCCGGGGTTGGCCAAAGCCTTGTTCAGATTAATACCGACCACCTGGGTGTCGCCCAAGGCAATCTTATTGACATCTACGCTGTCGCTGGTTGCGACAATCTTCAGTATCTGCCGCTGCATCTCCTTGTCTTCGTCGGTTTGCTTGCGAATCAGTTTGGCTCCTTCCGAGTAAGCTTCGGGAGTCAGGCCGCCGGCTGCCTTCACCAAGTCGCTCAGGCGTGAACTCTTCTTGTCCAAGACATAAGTACCCTGGAACAAGACTTCTCCGGATACGGATACGTGTTGCTGTTCCACATATCCGGGAGAACGTCTTACGTATACCTCGTCGAAGGGTTCAAGCACAAATCCCGGAGTACCGCTCAGTACGAATCCCTCTTTCAGTTCAAAGCTGAAAGTCTGTGCCACTTCGTTAGGCACTTGTGTCGAGGCTTGGTTTCTGATGCGTCGTGCCACATCCACTTTCACCACCGATGCGGCATCTTTCAGTCCGCCTGCCTGAAGGATGAAATCCTCCAATGTGGTGTTTTCCGCAAATTCATATTTTCCAGGATAGGGGACTTCACCTTCTATGCTCAGTATCAGTTCCTCCTGCATCTCCTTCTTGCTGGGGACAAATACCACGTCCTCATTACGCAGCGTAACGTCGGGCGACATGTGGCTCATTATTTCCTTTACGTCCACCGACAAGACTTCAAGTGTCCTGTCTTCCTTTCTTCTATGAATGATGGCGCGTGCCGTAAATGCGTCTTCCGAAAGACCGCCCGCCGCTTCAATCAACTGGCGTACTGTTCCGATGTTTCCATCGACCTGGAACATGCCGGGGCGTCGCACCGCTCCTTTGATTTCTACCATATTCGTGAAACGGTTGAGTGCGGAATCCACGCTCAGGGAGTCTCCGTCGCAGAGTTGGAAAGAACCTTGTTCGAATTCGCCGATGGAGTAAATCTTGAATTCACCGCCGAACGGACGGACCAGCCGGACATGCTGCCGGTAGGCATCCCCGGTGAATCCTCCGGCATACTTCAACAAGGTGGAAACGCTCTCATTGTTTCTCATTTCATAATACATGGGGCGTTTAACCTTTCCGGTGATGTTTACCAGACAGTCGTAAGGACCTACGATAATCATGTCGCCCGAGGCCAGACGCACGTTGCCCGACAGGTGGCCGTTCAGAATGTAATCGTAGACATCGACCGTCGCGACTTCACGGTTGTTGCGATATACCTTTATGTTGCGCAGCGTACCGATGTCGTTCGGACCTCCAGCCATATAGAGTGCATGGAATACGGTGGCAAAGGCCGATACCGTGTATGTGCCGGGCATGTTCACTTCGCCGACGACATTGACAGAGATGGTCTTTGTTTGTCCGACGGAAAGTCGCAGGTTCGAGCCCGCATAACGCTGTCCCAGCGTAGAGCGCAGGCGGTTGTTTGCCTGTTTTACGGTCAGTCCCGAAACTTGTACGGGTCCGAATCCCTCTATGTCTATATCGCCTTCGGGCGAAATCGTGGCTGTGATGTTTTTCTGAGAAGTTCCCCATACATCTATATACACCTCGTCGCCGGGGCCAAGCCGGTAGTCGGCAGGAGTGGCGATGTTCATGTCAGGCTCAAAGGTCAGGTTCTTATTGTTGAATATGTCGTGACCGAATATCCGGGGCTTATTTTCATCGAGGGCAAGGTCCTCGTAAGTGTACATCCGCAAAGAGTCCGGAAGCATGAAGTCCATTTCCATTTCATAGTCGTCCGCATAGTCCCTCTGCTGTCGCTGGAGTTCTTTCTTGCTCAGATTGGATTGGGCCGAAGAGGGCCTTTTCTGCTCGGGCTTGCGGAAGTTCCTGCTTTGGTCTTTGGGGTCTCCGTTGTTCGTACGTGTGCGCTGTCTTTCGCTCGTTCCTCCCGTCAAATCGCGAGTACCCAGCTGGTTGTTGCTCTTTTCCCGTTCATATTTCGTCCTGATACGACGTATCTGCTCTATGGGGACATTCTTTTCGATGAGTTTTTTAACGATTTCAGAAGTTTTTGTGCCCTTTTCCGTCTCGGACATGACAAAGTTCATCACCTGCTGGTCTGTCATGGCCGTTTGTGCAAAAGCCGACGTCTGTAACATGAACATACAGGCACAGGCGAGAAATAACCGTTTCATATTGTTCTGAAAGCTCATACTATGTATCTTATCTGTTATATTCTTATTTCAGTTCATTCAGGCGGACTTGCCGTCTCCCATCACGATAATTCTTATTGTCTTGAACATGATGGAGAAGTCGGAAAGGAGTGTGGCGGTTTCCACATAGCGTAGATCCATGCTCAACCGCTCCAGCATTTTGTCCAGTGTATAGGTATAGCCATTGTATAGTGTGGCCTCGGATGTCACTCCCGGCCGGACCTGGTACAGGCAGCGGTAGCGGGAATCCTCCTTCATGATTTTGTCGATGAAATATTGGCGTTCCGGACGCGGGCCTACCATGGACATGTCGCCTTTCAGGACATTCCAGAACTGGGGAAGTTCGTCCAGATGGTGCATTCGCAGAAACCGGCCGGACCGGGTCAGGCGGTCGTCATTCTTTTCCGCCAGTTGCTGGCCGTTGCTTTCCGCGTCCATGTGCATGGTCCGGAACTTGTAAATTTGGAAAGGCCGGCCCTTATAGCCGATACGCTCCTGTTTGAAAATGACTTTCCCGTCGCATTGCAGCAGGAGTGTGATGTAGATGACAAGGAAGACCGGCGACAACAATATAAGGCCGAGAAGAGCGCATACAATATCGACCGACCGTTTCAGGAACATCTGAATCCGTCCCATCCGTCTTACGACGTGAGAACTCTCGGTCTTTCTATTTACTACCTTATATTGCATCGCCCCGGAGATGATATCTCTTTATGGTTAAAACGTATTTTTACAAAAATATTGCAAAGATACAATTTCTTTTTGACGGGGCAACCCTTTCTCCGACCATTCTTCAGTGAAACGCGTTCCAGACACGCCGGCGGGACGTGCTTTATGGACAAATCATGCGATGGCCGCGGGAGGGGCGGATGCGTGTTCCTGTTGCTCCCGCGGCGGTTGTCACATTGTTTCCCCGGTCATGCTTTCAACCGGAACTCGTTGGGGGTGATGCCGGTTACCTTCTTGAAGACTCTGGTCAGGTGGTGCGGATACTTGAAACCGAGTTCGTATGCAATTTCGCTGACATTCATTTCCTTCTCCGCGATGAGCCGCTTTGCCCTGTCTATGACAAACAATTGAATATATTCCTGTGCGGTCTTGCCCAGTTCCTTTCTGACAAGGTCGCCGAAGTAGTTGGGAGAGAGGCACACTTCGTCGGCGCACATGTGTACGGTCGGAAGGCCCGATTTTCGGGCTTTTCCCGATTCGAACCAGTCGTGCAGTATCCCGTCGAAGCGTTTCAGGACGCTGCGGTTGGGAATTTCGCGTGTGATGAACTGGCGTTCGTAGAAGCGTGCGCAGTGGTTCAGCAGGGTTTCTATGTTCGAAGCTATGATTTGTTTGGTGTGCCGGTCAATGTCGTGCTCCAGTTCCGTCGCTACTCCGTGGAAGCAGCTCAGGACGGTCAATTTCTCGCGCTCGGACACGTGCAGGGCCTCGTTCGAATCGTATGAGAAGAACGTATAATCCTTCATGTGCCTTGCGAGCGAGGTTCCGTACAGCAGGTCGGGGTGGAACATGAGGGCAAAGCCCTTGGGGTTTTGTGTCACTCCGTTGTCGTTCACACCCACGAACTGTCCCGGAGAGATGAAAAGCATGGTTCCTTCCTGGTAGTCGTACTTGCTGCGGCCGTATTCGATGGTGCCGCATACCAGTTCCTTGTAAAAGATACAATAAAAACCGAATTCGGCGCGGAAGTGCCGGACGCTTTCGAGTTTTGAGAAGTCGGCGACGGACACAAGCGGGTGCAGGGTCTCTATGCCCAGCAGATGGTTGTATTCCTCTATGGTGTTGAGGCGGGGAACGGTATTCATGATTACGGACGGTTTTATGTTGCAAAATTACCGACTTCCATCCGTTTGAACAAGAAATCAAACGCATATCTGTAATATGTATTAGTGAATCCGTAATATGTGCTGTCCGTTCCCGGCGGCCGGATGGGGTATCGTAGTTGGCGTGTCCGTCCGCTCCGCATGGGATGTTCTCTTGAGCTACCGGCGGTCTGTGGTGAGAAAAAGGGACATAAACAGCCGGCCGACATTAACATTTTTAACTTTCGTGCACAATTAAGGCGGACGTATCCCCCTTTTGCTTTCCACTACATGCCATGTAGGAAAAACTACAAGGCACCTGGATTTTCTTTTCTTCGGGGTATTTTTCCCGGAAAACAGGCCGTGTGGTACGAAAATAGGCGGGAAACTTCCCGCCTATTGGCTTTCGCAGTGCAAAGATAATACAATTTTAGCCCGAAAGCAAGAAATGTTAAAATCTCGGGCGGCGCAAAAAAACGGCGTCCCGGCAGACATCGGCAGGCAAGGGACATAAAAGGGAACGGATGGCAATGTAGCGGCATATATCGGAGGCATCATCTTCCGCCAATCGCGGGCAAACAACCGGTCTGATACCATTGCTTCCGCCCGGCCGGGACGTTCTATTTCCGGTCATAAATGGAGAATAAAGCGGAGATGATGAAATAATCCATAGGAATTTGTTATCTTTGCAAATATAAATAAAAAATATAATGAGTCCAATATTTATAGTCGGCCCCTGTGTGATAGAATCCGCCGGGTTGCTGGACGCGGTTGCGTCGGAGTTACAACGTATCCGCCGGAATACCGGTGCGGAGATTTATTTCAAGGCATCGTTTGACAAAGCGAACCGTACATCCCTGCATTCCTACCGCGGTCCGGGGCTGGAACGCGGCTTGCAGATGCTGGCTGACGTCAAGGAAAAGTACGGCCTGCCTTTGCTGACGGATATTCACGAAAGTTGTCAGGCCGAAGCTGCGGGAAGTGTCGTGGATGTGTTGCAGATTCCCGCTTTCCTGTGCCGTCAGACGGATTTGCTCGTGGCAGCCGCACGCACGGGCCGTACCGTGAACATCAAAAAAGCGCAGTTCCTTTCGGGAGAAGACATGAAATATCCTGTGGAAAAGTGCAGGGAGGCCGGTGCCGGCGAGGTATGGCTGACCGAGCGCGGTAATTCGTTCGGTTACAACACGCTGGTGGTCGATTTCCGCAATATACCCTTGATGAAGCCTTTGGCCGACAGGGTCATCATGGACTGTACGCACTCCGTGCAGCGTCCCGGCGCGGCCGGAGGCAAGACCGGGGGCGACCGGATGTTTGTTCCTTCCATGGCTCTGGCTGCAAAGGCTTTCGGGGCCGACGGCTATTTCTTCGAGACCCATCCCGATCCGGACCATGCCCTGAGTGACGGGCCGAATATGCTGGAACTGGACAAGATGGAAAACATGATTGAACAATTAATCGGATAACAGAATAGGGCGGAGACGTGACACGACGGCGGTGACGCCGGACAGCCGTCGCTTCTTCCGCTTTCGGATAAAAAAAGTAATGTGTTATGAGCAAGTGGACGGAAACAGCCATCAAGTGCCTGCGTGACGAAGCGCAGGCTTTACTCGAACTGATACCTAATATAGACGAGAACTTTGACCGTACGGTAGAGATTATCCTCAATTGCAAGGGAAAACTCATTGTGAGCGGGGTAGGAAAGAGCGGCCACATCGGGGCCAAGATTGCCGCAACGCTGTCAAGTACCGGCACTCCCAGTTTCTTTATTAATCCGCTGGATGCCTTTCACGGCGACCTGGGCGTGATTATGCCCGAAGATGTCGTGCTGGCTATTTCCAATTCGGGGGCTACCGACGAGTTGCTCCGTTTTCTCCCGTTCTTGCTGGAACGGAACATCCCGGTCATAGGGATGAGCAGCAATCCCAACTCCTTGTTGGCGCAGTATGCTACGGCCCACCTGAACACGGCCGTGAGCAAGGAAGCCTGTCCCCTCGGGCTGGCGCCCACGTCTTCGACGACGGCCACGCTGGCCCTTGGCGACGCGCTGGCCTGTGCGCTCATCGAGGCCCGTAACTTCAAGGCGTCGGACTTTGCCCGATTCCATCCGGGTGGCTCATTGGGCAAACGTCTGCTGACAAAGGCGAAAGACGTGATGCAAAAGGACGATTTGCCCGTAATCCCGCCTACGATGTTGCTGGGAGAGGCTGTCATCCACATGAGCCGCGGGCGCTTGGGACTATGTGTGGCGGAAGACGCCGGAAAGGTGGTCGGCATCATCACCGACGGCGATGTGCGCCGTGCCATGGAGACGTCGCAGGACCGTTTCTTCAGTCTTAAAGTTGCCGACATCATGTCGGTGTCTCCCAAGAAGGTCTCGCCCGAAACCAAAATAACCGACATCGAGAAGATACTGCACAAGAACAAAATCCATTCGGTATTGGTGACCGATGCGGATGACCGTCTGTTGGGAATTGTCGATTCTTTCAGTACAATGATCTGACATCTTGATGAAAAGGATACGATTCCTGATATTGTTGTCGCAGCTCTTCTGCGTCTGTTCCTTTGCGCAGGAACATTCCGGAGACCGTCCTGTAAGGGCCGACTCCTTGCTGGTCGATTATCTTCAGACGGCATGGAATGTCAGGTTCACGGACAATAACCGCGTTGTCGTCTTTAAGAACGGACAGGAAAAGTTTGACGACCTGTTTAAGGCCGTCAAGGCGGCCCGCAAGAGCATACATCTGGAATATTTCAACTTTCGTAATGACTCCATCTCGGCGCTGCTGTTCAGGCTGCTGGCGGAGAAAGCGTCCGAGGGTGTAAAGGTGAGGGCCGTTTTTGACGGCTTCGGCAACAGTTCCAACAACCGGCCTTTGCGTAAACGGCATCTGGACAGCCTGCGCTCCAGGGGAATAGAAATCTATGAGTTCGACCCTTTGCGTTTTCCGTGGATTAACCATGCGTTGCACAGGGACCACCGGAAGATTGTCGTCATCGACGGCATCGTGGCCTATACGGGTGGAATGAATGTCGCCGACTACTACATAAAAGGCAAGCCCGAATTCGGAGACTGGCGGGACATACATGCCCGTGTCGAGGGCGATGCCGTGGGAGACCTGCAGGCAGTTTTCATTGACTTCTGGAACAAAGTGACCCGGCAGCATGTCAGCGGTCCGGATTATTATCCAGGTGAAAAGGATGCGGGGGACTTCTTTACGGGGCTGGCGCCCGATACGGCCGGAACTTCGGGATACAAGAAGGTGGGTGTGGTGAACCGCGACCCCAAGAAGTCGTCCCGTATCATACATGACACTTTTCTGGAGGCTATCAACGGCGCACAGCGTCAGATACAAATCATTAATCCGTATTTTACGCTTTGCCGTCACATCAAACGTGCCTTGAAGAAAGCGTGTGCCCGGGGGGTCGATGTGCAGATTATGATTTCCGAAAAGAGTGACATACCGGTAACGCCGCGAATCGTTGAATACAATGCACTGGGGCTGGTAGATGCCGGCGCGAAGGTATATTGCTATCAGGGAGGGTTCCATCATAGCAAAATCATGATGGTGGACAGTGTCTGCTCGTTCATCGGTTCGGCCAATCTGAACAGCCGTAGCCTGTCGTTCGACTATGAATGCAATATCCTGATTGCCGACGAAGCCACCACACATACCTTGCAGCGGATATTCGAGACCGACAAGCAGACACGATGTTACAGGATGTTGCCGGAGCACCGGCGGAAACAGGGGAAATGGAAGCGTTTCAAAGGCTGGTTGTTCCATTTTCTGATTCCTTTTGTAGAAAATATGCAAGACAATAAAGAATATAATTTACATCATTCGGCATTATGCGTGACACATCCTTCTCTATATGCAAAGCGTTAGCCATTATTTTAGTGGTGTTGTCGCATTCGGGAGCTCCGGGCTGGATAAACGATTTCATCTTCCAGTTTCATGTTCCTGTTTTCTTTATATGTGCGGGATATTTCTTCCATACAAGATATTTGAACGACGAGAAGACTTATGTCCTGCATCGCGTGGAAGGTCTGTATTTCCCGTTTCTGCGCTGGAGCATCATCTTCCTTGTCCTTCATAACCTGTTCTTTCCGCTGGGAATATTGAGCGAACAGTACGGGAATGCTGCGGGCGGTGTGTTGCATCCTTACACTTGGCAGGTCTTCAATCAACGTCTGTGGAGCATTGTCTTCAACATGTCCGGTTATGACGAGTTCATCGGAGGTACTTTCTGGTTCTTCCGAGCGCTCTTGTTGTCAAGTGTTGCATTTTTGTTGCTGTTCAAGGTTTTGCGGAAATACCGTCCGGACAATTCCGATGCACAGGTTGCATGGGCGATAACCGGCATAGCATTGGGAATGGCGCTTTGGAAAGTAACCTGCAACCTGAAAATAACCGGCGTAGCCCAAGGGGGATACCGCGAAATCATGGGGGTGTTCTTTATGGCAGCCGGTTTCCTGTTCCGGCAATACAGGGAACGGATTCCTATGAATATCTGGCTGGCGACGGCCTGCCTGGCAGTGGCGGTTATCGGGGCGTGTTATTTTCCCTCAAGCATGACCTGGTCCGCAAACTTTAAGCAGTTCGTTTCCTTGCTGCTGCCTTCGCTGGCCGGTTTCGGAGTATTGTATTACCTTTCCTGCAAACTGGACACCGGAGTCCGTTTCCTGAAAGCCGGGTTGGTATACATAGGAGACAGGACTCTCTATATCTTTGCATTTCATCTGCTTGCTTTTAAGGTGGTCAGTGCTATGAAAGTAGGCTATTACGGACTTCCTTGGCAGGAGGTGGGAGGACATCCCGTCGTGAACGCTCATGCCGATGACTGGTTCTTCCTGTTATATCTGTTGGCGGGCGTTGGTCTGCCATTGTTGTGGCTGTCGGTTTACAGACATTTGGCCAAACGCATAGACTTCTCTCTGAAGAGCAGGTTTTTGTGGCTGCTGAATGTGCTGTTCCTCTTGGCACGTTTCATCTTTATTGGTTTGAAGACGGTAATAAAGGCCCTGTGGAATACCCTGCTGGGCATAATAACAGGCATAAAAGACATCATCAATGCGTCAAATCCCAATGATGAATAGTCATTGTAGGGCTACGCATATATAATATTATATACTATGAAGAAGAATGTTGATATATTCATGGCTTGCACGGGAAGCGAGATCATGAAGTCCACAATAAACGAACTGGCAGCAGAACAAGTAGTCGAGAGCCTGTATCTATTGACAAGTGATTCGGGTGTATTGGATACGATATGTTCGGACAAATGCAAACTGCTCCCGACGGAGACGCTCACGGCCACCAAGTTGTTGCGTAGCATATCCCGGAAAAGTACGGCACGCTATGTGGTACTCTTTTTAAGGCCTGTGGCATTCCGGCTCGGTTATCGTTGTATCGAACGGATGATAGGCGTTGCGGAAGACACCCAGGCGTCGATGGTCTACGCAGACCGGTATGAAGAAAAAGCCGGAACCGTCATTCCGCATCCTACAATAGATTATCAGGCCGGGAGTGTCCGTGATGATTTTGACTTTGGGGGCTTGTGGCTTATCCGCACGGAGGCATTGAGGCAGTTCATCGACAATGAATGCTCGGCACGTTACCGTTATGCAGCTCCTTATGCCTTGCGCTTGTTCCTCAGCCGTCAGGGCAGGATTTTTCACCTGAATGAGTTCTTATATACAGAAGTGGAAGAGGACCTGCGTGACAGTGGAGAAAAACAGTTCGACTATGTGAACCCTGCCAACAGGGATGTCCAGATTGAGAATGAACGTGCTTGTACTGAGCATCTCAAACGTATCGGAGCATGGCTGGCGCCTCATGAAATCGATGACCTGCCGCATGAGACGGAAGAGTATCCCGTAGAGGCCTCTGTCATTATTCCGGTCCGCAACCGGATTCGTACGATACGCGATGCCATTGACAGCGTTCTTTCACAAGAGGCTTCGTTCGATTTTAATGTTATTGTCGTAGACAATCATTCGGACGACGGTACTGCAGAGGCCGTGACGGAATACACCGACCCCCGTGTCATCCTTTTGCAGCCCGAGAGGACAGACTTGGGTATCGGCGGATGCTGGGATATAGCTGTGCGTGACGGGCGTTGTGGCCGTTTTGCCGTACAGCTTGACTCGGACGACCTTTATAGTGCGAACGATACGTTGGCACGTATTGTCGCGGCATTCGGGCGACAGAACGTGGCAATGGTCATCGGAGCTTACCGTATGGTGAATTTCAAGTTGGAGACATTGCCGCCGGGCCTTATAGACCATCGCGAATGGACAGCCGAGAATGGACGCAACAATGCTTTGCGCATCAACGGCCTGGGAGCGCCGCGGGCTTTCCGTACATCCTTGCTGAGGAAGATAGGTTTCCCGAACACGTCGTATGGAGAAGATTATGCGTTGGGCCTGGCTTTTTCGCGCCATTACCGCATCGGACGGATTTATGAGGAATTATATCTTTGCAGACGTTGGGACGGTAACTCCGATGCCGCGCTCCCGGTGGAAAAGATAAACCGAAACAATTTGTATAAGGACCGTTTGCGCACGTTGGAGATACAGGCGCGACAGGAAATGTTGCGCAGGTGGAACCATGAGCCGGCTCAGGAAGAAGTTTTTGACTTCTTTGACAAACAGATGAGGTTGTGGGAGGAGGCTCGCTTGAGATTCGAGGATTTGGAAGAGGGTATACAGGTGCGCAGCCTGCCTTTGAACGATTACGAACTGGCGGCGCAGTTCAATCCAAGGCGAATTGTCTCGACTGCCGCTAAGTTAGATAAAAAGAACTTGAAGAAACGTCCTTGTTTCCTGTGTGACCGTAATCGTCCCGGGGAGCAGATTGATTTTCCCGTAGAGGGAGATTACCATTTGCTGGTGAATCCTTATCCCATATTACCTTATCATCTGACCATTCCTACTCGTCGCCATCAGCCTCAATCGCTTTCAGCGCTATTGAGAGCCTTGAATCGTTTGGCATGGCGGCTTCCCGATTTCCTGCTATTCTATAACGGCGCGCGTTGTGGAGCTTCCGCACCCGATCATGCCCATTTGCAGGCCGGTGCGAGGGGGATAGTGCCTCTGGAGAGGGATTGGAAATTCTTTGAAAGCCGTCTGGAGAAAATTTATCCGAAGACAACAACTGCCGAGTCCGAATTATTGGAAAAAGGATATACGAGCATGAGTACCGGACTGTATAGGTTGCATGGCTATGCCTGTCCGGCTTTTGTGCTTTTGGGCGGGCAAGCCGACGGAGATTATTATCTGTTTAATAAATTGCTTTCGGTTCTTCCCGTGGAAAAGGGACAAAACGAACCTGACATTAATCTATTGGCCTGGAGACAGAGCGGAAGACCTGCGGACGGTGATGACAGTGTTGTCATGGTGCTGTTCCCGCGCAAGAAGCACCGACCTGATTGCTATTATGCCGATGAACGTTCAAAATTTGTCATCAGCCCGGGAGCACTGGATATGGGGGGACTGATTATTACTCCTCGTGAAAATGATTTCGAACGCCTCACAGCCAAACAGGCGGCAGCCATATTGAAGGAAGTTACCTTGTCAGACTCGCAGGTAGACCAAATAGCCAAGAAACTGAATACGAACAAGAGTGTCCGTACGCCCTCAGTTGATTTTTCCGAGTCCATCACCCGCCATGAGCCGGAAGTATCCGTCGGCATTCTGCGTGAGGATTATATCTCCTTTACACTGAATGGAGCGTTTACGGCCAAAGGCTCGGTGGTAACGGGGCCACAGGAAGCCCGGTTCCGGGATGGAGGTATTTTGTGGAATGGCAATGTTTACAGTGAACTGACCTTTCATCCGGAAACACCGGAAGCTACTTTCCGCATGGACGGGGTCGTGATAGGAGTACGTTTCCATTGGGAAAGAAAAGAGTCGCAGACATTCAAGGGCACACTCCGTATCGTTGTGGACGAGGAAAAGCTGGTTATCATCAATCAGTTGCCCGTTGAGGATTACTTGATGAGTGTGATTAGTTCCGAGATGCGTTCCACTTCTTCCGCAGAACTGCTCAAGGCACATGCGGTCGTATCACGCAGTTGGCTGTTCTACCAGATGCAACAGCGCAGGACGTCGAAAGGACACGCCGGAGGCTTCTTCTCGTTTGTGAGAAAGGACGATGAGTTTATCAGATGGTATGACCGCGAGGACCACGTCCTGTTTGATGTCTGCGCCGACGACCATTGTCAGCGCTATCAAGGCGTTACGCGCGCCAATTCCGCAGCTGTTGCCGATGCCGTCAAGGATACGCGCGGATTGGTGCTCATGTACGAGGGGCAGCTCTGCGATGCACGTTTCTCCAAGTGCTGTGGCGGTGTAACGGAGCGTTATTCCACCTGTTGGGAAGAAAAGGATATGCCTTATCTCCTTCCTGTAAGTGATAATCAATCTAATGAAGCGGCTGACCTTTCCGCTCCCGAGGACGCCAACCGTTGGATTCAATCCTCGCCGGATGCGTTTTGCAATACCGACGACCCTGTATTGCTTTCGCAGGTGCTGAATGATTATGACCAGGAGACATCCGATTTCTACCGATGGACAGTCCGTTATACCCAAAAGGAACTCTCGGAACTCATTCAGAGGAAACGGGAAGAAGACTTTGGGGATATACTTGCGCTTGAACCGCTTGAACGGGGTACAAGCGGGCGTATAAAACGGTTGCGCATCGTGGGAAGCAAAAAGACACTTGTCATAGGTAAAGAACTTGAGATTCGTCGTACGCTGTCCGATACTCATCTTTACAGTTCGGCCTTTACTGTTGAATGCGAGATGTCGGAAGACGGTATGCCGACCGCCTTTATCTTGCACGGAGCAGGGTGGGGGCACGGAGTAGGCCTGTGCCAGATTGGCGCAGCTGTTATGGCAAGTAAAGGTTATGACTTCCGTTCTATTCTTATGCACTATTATAAGCAGGCAAAACTTCAACAATTATATAAATAAGCAATAGTCTGTTCCGTTTATGAATTTGAAAATAAATCGTAATCCGTGGACTTGGATTCCCTCCCTGTACTTTGCCGAGGGTATACCGTATGTCGTGGTTACTGTCATTGCTGTTTTGATGTACAAACGGCTTGGAATGAGCAATGCGGAGAATGCGCTGCTCACTTCATGGCTGTACCTTCCTTGGGTCATAAAGCCATTTTGGAGTCCGATAGTCGAACGTTTTCGCAGCAAACGGTGGTGGATTTTTGTCATGCAGTTTTTCATCGGTGCCGCGCTGGGTGGAATCGCCTTTGCGCTTCCCATGCCCGGCTATGTGCAGTGGAGTCTTACCTTTTTCTGGCTGATGGCATTCAGTAGTGCCACTCACGATATAGCGGCGGACGGTTTCTACATGCTGGCCCTTACGTCGCACGAACAAGCATTGTTTGTCGGCATCCGCAGCACCTTTTATCGAGTGGCGACAATAGCGGGACAGGGATTGCTCATAATGTTTGCCGGTGTGATGGAGGTTTATACGCGCAATCCGTCCCGTGCATGGTCGCTGACCTTCTGCGTTGCCGCGCTGATGTTCCTGCTTTTGGCTGCCTATCATTATTTTATGCTTCCTTCGGTCCGTTCCGATGCGGAACAAGATGCCAACCGTCATGTCAAAGTGATGGACTTGTTTGCAACGTATCTTACGTTTTTCCGCAAACCGCACATCTGGGCGGCATTAGCCTTTATATTATTGTATCGTTTACCCGAGGCACTGCTGACCAAGATATGCCCGCTGTTCCTTAGCGACACGGCAACTTCCGGAGGATTGGCGCTGACAACGTCCGAAATAGGATTTGTGCAGGGTACGGTCGGAGTTTTCGGATTGACCATAGGAGGTATTCTCGGCGGTATAGCGGTTGCGCGTGACGGTTTCCGTCATTGGATGTGGCCCATGGTGCTTGCCATCACCTTGCCCGATGCCGTCTATATCCTGTTGGCCTATTTCCAGCCCGATAATCTTCCGATTACGGCCATTTGTCTGTTTGTGGAGCAATTCGGATACGGTTTCGGTTTTACGGCCTATATGCTCTTCCTCATTTATTTCTCCAAAGGTGAATCAAGTACGGCCCATTATGCTTTCTGCACGGGATTGATGGCTTTAGGAATGATGTTGCCCGGTATGATAGCCGGATGGTTGCAGGAACACGTAGGCTATTTGAATTTCTTTATTGTTACGATGGCGCTTACCGTGTTTACATTTGCTGTGGCAAGCCTGATAAAGGTGGATGATGACTTTGGAAAAAAGAAAAAAGCGGGGGAATAAGAAGCACTTCCGGCGATTAGCCACGTGTAGCGCTATTGGCGGTTGAACAGTCCGGCATGTAGGTTCTGCTCCATGTCCAGCAACCATGCTTTTCTGTCCGTCCCTCCGGCATATCCCGTCAGACTGCCGTCTGCTCCTATCACCCTGTGACAAGGGATGATAAGCGAAATAGGATTTCTGCCTACAGCTCCGCCTACGGCGCGTGCTGATGGATTGGCGTATCCGGATTGCAGGGCCAACAAACGGGCTATCTCGCCATAACTCATGGTCTGTCCATACGGAATGGTAAGCAGAATGTGCCATACAGCCTTGCGGAAGGGAGTGGCGTCCAGGGCGAGCGGCGGAGTGAAATCAGGTACACTTCCGCCGAAGTACATATCCAGCCATTCCATGCTCCTTTCAAAGACAGGTAGCTTTGCGATATGATAATCATTGCCAAGGGTTGCCGCAAAATATTTCTGTCCTTCAAACCACAGCCCGGTCAGTTCCTCTCCATTGCCGGCCATTGTGATGTCTCCAAGCGGAGATGGGTAGTGCCAGATATAGTTCATGTTATTCTTCAAACTGCATATATTTGGTTTATTGCTTCTTTAAGACTTTCGCAAAGATAAGGATTGTGTTTCAGAATAGAGTAAATGTGCGGTGAATTTCTGTTGTGAGCGGGTTGAATCCTCATGTCTGATAGTCTTTTTCGGTCATGTATAAGGCTTTTCATGCTTGTCTGCATCACATTAAAGATAAAAAACTTTATCTTTGCAAGGAAGGATAATCCGCTCTCACCGAAAAAAAGAAACCCTGATGGCCGGCTGCGTGAAGCAGTTCTTAGATTAGGAATGTCATCTTGGGGATTTTGAAAAAGGAAGAACAGCGGTTGTTGGATGTTGTATAAGGATAGTATCATGGACAATAAGAAAAAAAGCATAGAACAGCTGGCTTGTGAGTTTGAGGACAAGTGGAATGCCGTCAGATTGCCGGAGATGGCTGCCGAAGACCTGTTGGACCTGATGGATTACTATGCAAGGGCCGGCATGGATTTCGAGGCGGAGCTCTGCCGTCGGATTTCCGAACGCGTTGCGCCGCATCATCCCGAAGTGATGCTGACCCGCGCACATTGGTATGCGGACGAAGGCGACTGGATGAGTGCGGAGCGGACCCGTAAGTCCGTACCCGAAACCTCAAACTACGAGAATCTGCTTTTTGCCATAGAAAGTAATGTGCGTTCCACGAATATTCAGGAAGCATGGAGAATTCTGGACGGGAATATACCTGATGTGATGGAACTTCCCGACCTTGATTTCCTGTTCGACTGTGCCGTTCTGTTTCGTGATTACGGATATTCCTATGATGCAAGCCGCTGTCTGAGCCGTATCCCCCGTACTTATATAGATCATAGACAGGCTGACGAATTGCAGGCAGAGTGCAGTGCTTTCCAGTGTGACTATGCCGGGGCAAAAAGCATACTTAACCGTCTGCTGGACGAGTCTCCGTTCGATCAGAACCTATGGGCGCAACTGGCTACCTGCTGTTTCCGGTTGAACGAAACGGTCGAATCGGCCGACGCATGTGAGTACGCCCTGGCCATAGGCCCTAATGTGGATGCGGCGCGCATCAAGGCATTGAATGCCATGAAGGAGGAGCATGAGGATATACTTCGTCAGGCGATAGCCCAACAGGATTATATCGCTTGCATGGAGGGAGGCAATATTGCTTATGAGCGGGGAGAATATGTTGAAGCATATCAGTATTATTCTTATGCCGGACTTTTCTGTCCCCGAGGGCATCGTGACCGCGAGAAGATCGTATTCCGAATTGCCTGTTGTCATATCCGCAACGGACAATGGCAGGAAGGCGTCCAACAACTCCTCTCCTTATATCCCTTAGGCGGCGGATTATGGGGATTCTACTACGAATGCGCACAATTGCTGCTCGAACAAGGGGCAGACCGGCAGGCAGTTCAAGTACTGATGCTTACCATTCGCAACGGTGAGATGAGTGTGGGCCGTTATGAGTCTGCGGCTACGCTTCTGATACACCATGGATGTTTCGAACCGGCACGGGATATATGGAGGCATATCGCTTCAAGAATATCCTTGCTCGACGACTCCTATCGCCCGAAAGTGCGTGAAGTGTGCGGTATTCTGGGCCTGCGGGAATATTTGTAAGAAGAGAGAGGCGGATTCGTGTGCTCTTCCAGTCTCAGGCAGTGCATACCGTTTAGTCTTTGTGCAGAAAGTTCAATCCGAATATCGCAATCATCCAGGAACCTTTGCCTCCGGCTCTCGTATATCTGTATAATAGGGAACAAAAGATGCGGAGTGGTCTGCTTCCTGCCGACGAAAGGCTGTCCGCAAGTGCTTCACGGGCCGGTTCCATAGCCTTTTCTTTGGCTAAATGACCGGCCAGGATGGTTTTTCTCAGACAAAGGGCGGCGCAGGCCTTGCGATGGACCGGCTTGTCACCCTCCAACAATCCGCTAACGGCAGCAAAGGCCTTCTTTATCTGTCCGTATGTGTTTGAAAAGGAAACTCCCGTCAGACTGTCATGGTGTTGGTGGATGCGATGGAAGGTTTCGCCTTTCATCCAGAAGAGATTCGGACGGGCAAGCAGTATTCTTACCCCCCATTCCCAGTCGTCCCATGTCCTCAGTCCCTCATTCCAGCCTCCGATGCGGCGGGCAAAGTCCGTGCGCATGGTGACGGACTGTGTGGAGAGCATTCCTGTCAGGATTTGATCGGCAACTGATGTCGTGTAACGTACTGAACGCACTTTCTCCCTGCCGTCTGCGAAGACCATCCGTGTGGCGGCCGCCACTACGTCACAGTTCTCCTTTTCAAAAACGGCTTTCATCTTCTGTAAGAAGTCGGGAGACATCTCGTCGTCCGAGTCGAAGAATGAAACCCATGTGCCGGTAGCTGCCGCCAGACCGGTGTTTCTTGCGTGTGCCGCCCCGCGAATTTTGTCGGTCAGCAGGATAATCTGAAATTCGGGACGATTGTATGTTTCGGCAAACGTCCTGCAAATCCGTTCCGATGCGTCGGTCGAACCATTGTTTACCAAAATCAGCTGTAAAGGCCGCAAAGTCTGGGCCGCGACGGACTCCAGCGTTCGCGGCAGGAACGTTTCACGGTTATGGTAGGGGATGATGATGGAAAAAAGGTTCATTGGCTCGTGTGTTGGATATATCGGATTCCGTTCCAAAGATTTACGAAGACCTTCCATCTCCGGAAAAATCCCGGGACATGCAATGCGTATTTCACACACCGCAGGAATGCGCCACGGAAACCGTGCATGTAGTAGAGTACAGCTCCCTTTGAGCGCTGGACGGCAGGCGAAATCATGAACCTTGTCCCCGTTGTCTGGCTGTCCGTGCGTACGATGGGTAATGGTTCGTACCGGACACCGAAGCCTTGGCGGGCAACATCTTCGACGAAGATCTCCTCCTCGCCGCACGCCAGATAGGGCGAGCCTAAACCGAAACGTTCGTCGAAGCGGGGCAGAGCGGAAGAATTGCGCAGGGCAATCTCCCAGGAGCAGACAAAACTGCCATAGGGGCGTTCCTCGTATTTGTGTGGAAAGTCGGGATAGTTCCGCATCGGTTTTCCTTGCTCGTTGAGTGCCTGGAAACAGATGAGCGAGACATCGGGATATTTCTCGAAAGTCCGGAGAATATTGTCGAAGGATTCAGGCCCGTATGCGACATCGTCATCGGCTATCAGCAGTATTTCGCCATGGGCCTGCGACAACGCATGGTTGCGGTTGGCTGAAAGTCCTCTGCCCGAAAGATGCGTGACCCGCACATCCTTCCTGTCCGAAAGGCTTTCCGGCAAGTCGTAATGTCTTTCGGCGGTGTGTTGCCATGAGACGAGATAGCCGACATCGGGGCGTGGAGGCAGAAGCACCTTCGGAACGCTTTCTATCCCGCCGTCTATCGTGCAAATCAATACTTCTATTTTCGGCCGTTCCGTCATGTCGTCCTGCGCATGTAGCGGATACCTTCGCTCAGATGCCGCATCATCGGCCAGAAATGGCACATCCCGCTTGTCGCAGACTTGATGGCGAAGCGCATACACATCCACCACGCGCGCGTACCATACTTATAATAAGTAAGTGCCCCTCGGCTTCGTTGCACGCCTGCGTCCACATAGATGAGGGAAATCTTGAGCATCGTGGATGTCTCTACCGTCTTGATGGGGAAATAGCGCATCTTGAGACGGGCGCGGTGTGCATCTTCCAGCCAGATGTCCTCTTCCCCGCAGGTCAGGAACTTTGTTCCCAGGCCGAAACGTTCGTCAAAGCGGATGACACCCTGCACCCGTGCGCGCCGGCATACCATCTCTATCGTCGATATGGTATATTCCTCCGGCATTCCGTGGACATCAAATTCCTTTTCCGGGTAGTTCTTCAACGGTTTCCCCGTATAGGTGCTGGCACGGAAGAAGGCTATGTCTATGTCTGGATGCGTTTCGAAGATGTTGCGAATGTTTTCGATGGCGTCAGGCAGCAGATGCGTGTCATCGTCCGCGAACATCATCAGGTCGCCCGTGGCTTTCTCCATCGCAAGGTTGCGGTTGGCCGACAGTCCCTGTCCCCGATAAGTATATATGGATACATCCGGCCGTTTTTTCAGTTGCGCCGGAATCAAGTCCAGGTAACGTTCGTCCGTGTATTGGTAGGATACGATGTAGCGCACGTCGTCCCGTGGAGGCAGAAGCACGTCTTCTATGCGCACAATGCCTTTGTTGAGTGAACAAATGAGTATATCGAGTTTCATGGAACAAATGAATTTAGTTTTTCTATTACGTAAAATGCCTGTTCATCCGTCATCAGCGGACTTATCGGCAGGCTCAGTTCGCTTGCCGCCACCTTTTCGGCCTGGGGAAATGAGACGGAGGAGTCCGCGAAAGCCTTTAACCTGTGCAGGGGTGTCGGGTAATGTATCAGTGTATCTATCCCTTCCCGGCGCAGATGGGCCTGCAGTGCCTCGCGGCAGGGGGTGAGGACGGGGTAGATGTGGAATACGCTTTTCTTTACTTCCCCTCCGTAAGGTATCCGGACGTGGGAATTTCTTATGCCTGCGGAATAAATGCCCGCAATGTGCTGCCTGCGTCGGTTGTCCTCGTCCAGACGTCCGAGTTTGACACCGAGAATGGCTGCCTGTATCTCGTCAAGCCGGCTGTTCATGCCATGCAGTTCGTGCCTGTACTTTTCCACAGCCCCGTAGTTGGCCAGCATTCTGACACGGGCCGCCAGTTGTTCGTCATTGGTGACGACAGCACCACCGTCACCCAAGGCTCCCAGGTTCTTGCCCGGATAGAAACTGTAAGCCGTGGCACGGCACAGGCTGTCATCCGTCCTCGGAACATCCGGATTGCCGTGTGCCTGCGCGGCGTCTTCCACTATTTTCAGACCGTGCCGGCGGGCTATATCCTGAAGAGCGGGCATGTCGGCCCTGCGTCCATAGAGGTGCACCGGCAGCAGTGCGCGTGTCCTCGGGGTGATGGCCCGCTCCGCTTCATCCGGAGACAGCAGGAAATTGTCGTCGATGTCGCAGAAGACAGGCCGCAGACCGGCCCGGACGACGGCTTCGGCTGTTGCCACGAATGTCAGTGCCGGAACCACCACTTCGTCCCCGTCCTGCCAGCCTTCAAGTTGCTTCAGTGCGGTCAGGGCAAGCGTCAGGGCATCCAGTCCGTTGCCGACGCCCACGCATTTCCGCATACCTGTGTAACGGGCGAAACGCTCTTCGAAGTCTTTCAACCGTTCTCCGTTGAGATACCAGCCTGACGCGATGACCGAAGCCGCAGCTTCCGACAGTTGCGGCTCGAAACTCCGTGTGATGGATGCTATGTCAAGAAAAGGAATCCTCATAGTTGAAGCAGTTTGTCAAGTTCCACCGTGTAAGCATCGTAACATACCGCACGGCCGCCCAGTCCTTCTTTCTGGAATTGCAGCCCTTCATTCAGGTAAGTGCCGTTCCGCTCGGTCGAGATGCCGAAATCGAGATAACGTATGCCTTCGCGGCTACATTCGTCCCGAAGTCCATTGAACAGGAAGTCCAGGGCGCCCGAGGCGCGTCCTTCCGCATTTGCCGCTATATATTGTACGTGCATGACCCCGGCTGTCATGAAAACCAGACAGCCCGCTATGATTTCGTCTTTACAGGTCACGGTGTACAGTCTGATGTGTTGTGGGAAGCGGCCGGCAAGCAACTTTATCTCGTCCCGTGTGTGAACCGGCGATGTGGCGTGCCGTTCGGCCAATACCTCTTCCAATATATTCCAAAAAGCATCATAAGCGTCCGCATTACCGCAGTCCGTGATGGCCAGGCCGGACTTGCCGGCCTTTTTCAGCTTGCGCTTCCGGAGTGTGGAGTAGGGCAGGGCGTCCGACAAGTCTATGACGGAGGCGACGGCGCGTGCCGTCAGTTCCGCTCCGGCACGGAATAGCCAGTACAGGCCTTCCTCGGACGGATACCTGTGATATATGAAGGGTACGGGCTTGTAGATCATCTTTTCCGCTCCGGCCTCCTTGTAAGCGGTCGCAGCCGCGCGCAACATTTCACGCGCTTGTCCGAGCGTGGTGTCTCCGGTCAGGACCAGCCCTCCGTAGGTAAGTCCCCCGTGCGAGGTGACCGTTCGGTTTTTGCGGTCGATTGCCGCAGGCAGCAGGCCACAAACCTTTTCATGGCTGTCATAAAACAACAGCGAGCAGTCCTCGAAGCGCGCACTATGATACTCCATGAATCCACGTTCAAACAGGAAAGTCCCGTTACGCGAACTTCTGACAGCAGCATTCCATATTTCTGCCAACGGTGAATCATAGGGGAGGGCTCTCATTGGCCGATTTCTTCTTCAAATTGGTTGATATCGTTGATGTACCCTTCGGTGTCGTAAGGCTGGGATGTCAGGCACAGACAGACACAATCGGGGGTGAAATCAGAGAAACTGCACCAGACCATCGGCGGAATATACAAACCTTGGCTGGGCGTGCTCATGACGAAGTGTTCGGTACGCTCGCCGTCCTTCACATGCGCGGTGAAACTGCCATGAAGGGGGATAAGTATCTCGGAGCAGGTGCGGTGTGCGTGCTTGCCGCGTGTCTTGTCGGCCGGGACGCCGTAAATCCAGAACACGCGTTTGATTTCGAAAGGGAAATTCTTGTCATTGGCCTCTACTACGCAGAGTGCGCCGCGCTCATCCACTATCTTCTTGATGTCAATGATACCGAATTTATCGTTAATCGTTGTAGTAGAACGTTGAACTTGTGTCATTTTATGTTTTAAGGCTTATCAAGTGTACAAAGATAACAAACATTTCTGAATTAATGCTGCGTAAACGGATTTTTATGATTATCCCTTGTGATTGCAAATCCCCATGAAGCTGCGCATAATAGGAAGGTCTGCATGGGCCGGTTCCGGATATCGCTTTCGCGGCCGGTTGCGATTTTAACACAATTTGCTTTTCGCCGAAAAATGTTGTATCTTTGTGGTACAGGAAATAGGAGAGGCGGTTTCGGACCGCCTTTTTTCTTGTAAATAAGCCCGTTACGGGGCGATTTACATGTGCATGTAGAAAAAATTAGAAGCAGCCCGCGCAAAAATACATGCCTTCTATTTTGAAATGGAAGCAGCCTGTGCGCGAAAAGATGCCTTTCAGGCACTCGCAGCCCTATTCCGTTTGCATTTGTTTACGTAACGGAAGTTAAAAATGTTAATGTCGGATGGGATGGTGTCGGGGGTATGGACGGCGCAGGTGCAGGATGAAAAAGTTTTTCCCACTTCCTGTCGGGCCGGAAAGTCATAAAATTCTTCCAAAAAGTGCTGTATTCAAAAGAAAATCGTAATTTCGCAACAAATTTAAGTATTATATCAATGGAATTAACAGGAAAAATCATTGCGGCACTTACTCCGCGCTCAGGCACGTCGGCACGTACCGGCAACAAATGGATGTCTCAGGAATTCGTTATTGAGACACACGAACAATATCCGCGCAAGTGCGTTTTCAGAGTTTTCGGAGAAGACCGTCTGAAAGAAATGAATATTCAGGTAGGTGCCGAGATGACTGTATCTTTCGACATCGACGCCCATGAATATCAGGGCCGTTGGTTCAACGACATCAGCGCATGGCGCGCCGTTCCCGCAACGGCTGCCCCCGCTCCCGAGGCTGCCATGCCCGCAGCTGCCATGTCAGATATACCTTCTCCGGCCGCAGCTCCCGCAGCTCCCGCAAACGAGCCGGAAGACGACCTGCCTTTCTGAGACAAAACGCATACGCATCCGGCCGGAACGTTTCCGATGGAGCGTAAGTCTATACATACAACAAAGAGACGGGAATATTCCCGTCTCTAATTGATTTACCTGTTTTGAAGAAGCTGCTTAAAATTTTCTTCTGGGCTATCCTGCTGTTTTTCACTGTCACATTTTCGGCGGTGTTGGCCTATCGTTGGTTGCCTGTCAAGGTCACTCCGCTGATGTACATCCGCAGTCATGAGCATTCGGACGATGTGCGTTTCACGGACCGGAAGCACCGTTGGGTTCCGTTGGACAGTATCTCTCCCTATATGCCCGTTGCGGTCATCGCCTCCGAGGACCAGAACTTCATGAAGCATCGTGGTTTTGATTTCGATGCCATACAGCAGGCGGCTGAAGAGCGGTTGGAGGGACGCAGGTTCAGGGGCGGCAGCACTATCAGCCAGCAAACGGCCAAAAATGTGTTTCTGTGGCCCGCATCGTCATGGATAAGAAAAGGTTTGGAGGCCTATTTTACGGTGTTGATAGAGGCTGTCTGGCCCAAAGAGCGCATCATGGAAGTTTATCTCAACAGCATTGAGATGGGGCCGGGCATTTATGGCGTGGAAGCCGTGGCGCAGGAACATTTCGGCTGCCATGCCTCGCAACTCGGCCGTTCCGATTGCGCATTGGTTGCCGCAACACTTCCGAATCCCTTGAAGTTCAGTTCAAGGAAGCCTTCATCTTACATGCTCAGGCGTCAGCATCAGATCAAGCGTCAGATGCGTTATATCGGTTTTCTCCCCCAAAAGAAGGCGGAAGAGTGAGGCTTTTCCGTGTATTCCGCTTACGGCGTGACTGAAGACCGGTCCTTTTCCGGCAACATGGTGCCGAGGGTGAACACATAATGCTTCCGGTCGCCTGTTTCCGGCATGTCGGTTCGCACGATGTGCGAGGCTGTGGCCACATCGCGTATTTCTCCGTCGGGGAACAATATGCCGATGCCCTCGGAGGTTGCGGAATACATTTCTTTCTCCACGGTTTTCGTACGCACGAAGTAGTGCGTCTTGTCCATCGGCAGGTTCAGTTCCGCCGAAATCCGTTCCTGTATTTCCGTTATCAGTCCGTCGGGAATGTTGTCGTCGTAGATGCGGGCCTTGAACAAGTGCCGGTTGATGAAACCTTTCGCCAAAGTGGACAGGATGCTGTCAGGCGCGGTCTGCCATGCTTTCAGTGCGGACAATATGTCACAGTCGTCCAGTTCGGAATAGCGTTGCAGATGTGTGGGGTCGTTACGGAAGTCCCGTGCGGAGATGTTGCCATAGAGGAAATGCCGCAATGCCGGCGAACAAGGCAGTTCCACGCCTTCCGCTGCCAGTTCCTTGGCCCTTTCCAGTGTGGCGCGCAGCAGTTCTTCGGCGGCAACGGCTGTCTTGTGGAGATATACCTGCCAGTACATCAGGCGGCGTGACATCAGATAGTTTTCTACGGAATAGATGCCTTTGGAGCGGACTACCAGCCTGTCGTCCGCGACGTCGAGCATCTTGATGATTCGTGCGGCGCCGATGTTCCCCTCGCGCACTCCTGTATAGAAACTGTCCCGGCAAAGGTAGTCAAGGCGGTCCATGTCCAGCTGGCTGCATATCAGCTCGTGGAAGAAGTGTTTCGGATATTCGTCGCGGTAGATTTTGATGGCCAGCCCCAATTCGCCATTGAAGTCCTCGTTCATCTTTTCCATCATCATAAGGGAAATTTCCTCATGTGACAGGTCGTTCACCAAGGTCTGTTCGAGCACGTGCGAGTAGGGGCCGTGTCCGATGTCGTGCAGCAGGATGGCGATTCCGACGGCTTCGGCTTCCGCGTCAAAGATGAAAATGCCTTTTTCCGTCAATGAGCGGATGGCTTCCTGCATAAGATGGAATGCCCCGATGGAGTGTTGCTTGCGCGTATGTGTCGCTCCCGGATATACGATGCCCGACATGCCTAACTGCCGGATGCGGTCCAGGCGCTGGAAAAGCGGATGGTCGATGACTTTGCACAACAGACCGCGGGGAATGACGGTGAATCCGTAAACCGGGTCATTGATGATTAGATAGCCTTTCTGCATGTTTGGTGGTGTTTTCGTTGGGGGGGAAGAGGGTAAATGGCGGATGTGGCAGGATTTGCCTCCTAAAATTCAAAGTAAGGTTCGAGCCGTTCAAAGTCCTCGTCGGTAAATTCGTCGAGCAACCGCAGTTCCTTCCAGCCTTTCAGGTTTCCGTATTTCCGGATGTAGGCGCAGATGGCCTTGACCTGCTCATAGCTCAGATAGGGATGGCGTACGAGTTGCTTGAAGTCCGCCTTGTTCACATTAATCCGCCGGGGTGTCGGAGCATCTTCTATGCTGAACCATTTTTCCACCCCGGGAGGAAGACCTTCCACTTCCTTGATTTGCCGTATGCTGACGAAACCGCCCAGCCGTTCGCGGTAGCGGCATATTTTGCCTGCATAATAGCTGCCTATGCCTGGGATGCGTTTCAGCTGGGTCGTGTCGGAGGTATTGATGTCTATGACCGTGCCTTCCCGGAACTTTTGTGAGCGATAATAGTCGTATGTCGTGTCACGGTGAGAGGCCCTTTCGTTTTGCCGGGCGGTCTTCCCGTCCGGCGAAATGCGGATGTAGGGGCGCAAACGCAGGAAGTCCTCTTCGGAAAGTCCGTACAGCCGTGCAAAATCGTCGGCCGATTTCCAACGTCCTCCTTTCCTGCGGTATTTCAGTGCGTTCCGGGCTTGCCAGGAAGTAAGTCCGAGGCGGATGAAAGTCACCGAGTCTGCCGTATTAGGGTCGAAAGGAAAGGTTTCCGCCTCCCGCCTTCGTCCGTATCCATCCTGTGTATTTGTCTCATGGCCGGCATTGTGCCGTTCCCGGTTGAAACGGTCTATTTCCCGTTGGGCCTGTTCCGACAGGGTCGGTTCGTTTTCGGAGGAGTGGCGCGAAGAGAAAAAATGGCTGCCGGCCACGTAAAGCAGAAGTGCCAGAAAGATGACGAGGAATCCTCTCTTTTCGGACGGAGACAAATGAAATTTTCTGCGGAAAGCCATTCTCTATTTATTATGGTGTGCGGACAGATGCCGAGAGGGCGGGTAACGGGCCTTATTTGGTGTCGGTATATCCCTCGGCTTTCAGCTGGTCGATGATGCGTGTGCGGACATCGCCCTGTATGACAATGGTTCCGTCCTTTGCCGCACCGCCTGTTCCGATTTTCGTCTTGAGTTGCTTGCACAGCGTCTTCAGGTCTTCCTCCCGACCGGTGAAACCGGTTACGAGTGTGACGGTCTTGCCTTTCCTGCCTGCCCGTTCAATCCTGACACGAAGCCGTTGCCGCTGCGGGGGAAGCGTATCGGGTTCTTCTTCCTCTTCGCATTGAAACAGGAAGTCCGGGTTCGTGGAATATACCATCCCCAGTCTTTTTTTCCAGTCGTTGTCTGCCATGGGATGATGATGACTTATTTATCCAGCAAGTCCGGGCGTAACCGCTTGGTGCGTTCCAGACTTTGTGATATTTCCCATTCTTTGATTTTGGCCTCATGTCCCGACAGCAGAATGTCGGGTACGGTCCAGCCTTTATACTCGGCAGGGCGCGTATATACCGGAGCGGCCAGCAGGTTATCCTGGAAAGAGTCGGACAAGGCACTCTGTTCGTCGCTCAGGACGCCGGGTACGAGGCGCACGATGGAGTCTGCCATGACCGCGGCCGCCAGTTCGCCACCCGTAAGGACGTAATCGCCGATGCTGACCTCCTTGGTGATGAGATGTTCCCTTATGCGGTAATCCACTCCCTTGTAGTGACCGCAAAGAATGATGATGTTCTTCTTCAACGAAAGCGTGTTGGCCATTGGCTGGTCGAAGCGTTCGCCGTCGGGCGAGGTGAATATGATTTCGTCATACTCTCTTTCCGCGGTCAGGGCGCTGATGCAGTCGTCGATAGGCTGGCACTTCATGACCATTCCCGCGAATCCTCCGAAAGGATAGTCGTCTACACGACGGTGTTTGTCCGTTGTATAGTCGCGCAGGTTGTGCACATGGATTTCCACAAGTCCTTTCTTTTGCGCACGGGCAAGTATGGAAGTGTTTACGAAGCCGTCGAGCATTTCCGGCAATACGGTGATAATGTCTATTCGCATATCGGAATGAAGTTTTTCGTGCCACAAAAGTACAAAAATCTATCCTTTTTCCCTACTTTTGCAGGAATAAAGTAGTCCGCTTCATGTTACAGGCGATGCGTTGCGCTGTTCCCTGAAGCCGTATCCGCTATCAACGAATTTGTCATGAACGAAAAAGAACGTATATTATTCCTTCGCCGGGAACTGCACCGGCATAATTATCAGTATTACGTAAAGAACGAGCCTCAGATTTCCGATTTTGAATTTGACAGGATGATGGCTGAACTCCTGGAACTGGAGGAGCGTCATCCCGAGATGGATGATCCGAACTCCCCGTCCGTAAGAGTGGGGAGCGATCTGAGCAATGAATTCAAGCAGGTTGAGCATGTATATCCCATGTTGTCTTTGGGAAATACGTACAGCCGTGAGGATGTGGCCGCTTTCTATAACCGTGTGACCGATGGGCTCGAGGGGCAGGACTTTGAAATCTGTTGTGAATTGAAGTTTGACGGGCTCAGTATTTCCCTGACTTATGAAGACGGCCGTCTGTTGCGTGCTGTGACACGCGGCGACGGTGTCCGTGGCGATGATGTCACGGAGAATGTCAGGACCATCCGCTGCATCCCATTGCAATTGCCCGAGGGCGGCAATTATCCCCGGCACTTTGAAATAAGAGGAGAGGTCCTGATGCCCTGGAGCAGTTTTGAAGCATTGAATTCAGAGCGGGCCTTGCGCGAGGAACCGCTTTTTGCCAATCCGAGAAATGCGGCTTCAGGTACGTTGAAGAGCAAAAACTCCGCGGTGGTGGCACAACGGAAACTCGATGCCTACTTGTACTATCTCTTGGGTGAGCAGTTGCCCTGCGATAGCCATTATGAAAATATGAGAATGGCCGCAGGGTGGGGATTCAAGGTGGCCGATTCCATGAAACTGGCCCATAGCCTGCAAGACATCTTCGACTTCATTGATTATTGGGATGCCGAACGTAAGCATTCACCCGTAGCAACCGACGGCATTGTTCTTAAGGTTAATGATTTACGACAACAGCGCCAATTGGGCTACACGGCCAAGAGCCCGCGTTGGGCCATAGCCTATAAGTTCCAGGCCGAACGTGCTTGTACCCGTCTGGAGTCTGTCACATACCAGGTGGGCCGTACCGGGGCCATCACTCCCGTTGCCAATATGTCTCCCGTGCAATTGGCCGGAACGGTGGTGAAACGAGCGTCATTGCATAACGAGGATATCATTCGACAGCTGGATTTACATCTGGGAGATATGGTTTACGTGGAGAAGGCCGGCGAAATCATTCCGCAGATAGTAGGCGTAGCCAAGGACAGGCGCGGACCGGATTTGGGCGAAACCGTCAGATTTGCCGAGGTATGTCCGGAATGCGGTGCCCGTCTGGTGCGTTATGAAGGCGAGGCCGCCCACTATTGCCCCAATGATACGGCGTGTCCGCCACAACTCAAGGGGCGTGTGGAACATTATATCAGCAGGGATGCCATGAACATAGAGTCGCTGGGGCCCGAGACGGTAGACACCATGTTTGAAAAGGGGCTTATCGCGGACGTTGCCGATTTATATGCCTTGAAGATAACCGACTTGTGCGGCTCTGACCGCAGCAGGGAAAAATCGGCCCGAAAGATTATTGACGGCATAGCAGCCAGCAGGGACGTGCCTTTCGATCGCGTACTGTTTGCGTTGGGCATACGCTTTGTCGGCAAGGTCGTAGCCAAAAGTCTGGCACGGCACTTCAAGAGCATGGAGGCTCTTCGTTCCGCTTCTGCCGAGGAATTGCTTCAGGTGGAAGGAGTGGGAGGCGTCATTGCGCAGAGCCTGTGTACTTATTTCGCCAATGAGAAGAACTTGTCGCTGGTTTCCCGTTTGTCTGAGGCCGGTGTACAGATGGTGCTGCCCGAAGAAGAACTGATTTCCGATGTTTTGTCGGGCAAAAGCATTGTGATTAGCGGGACATTTACCCATCATAGTCGTGAGGAATACAAGGCCTTGGTGGAAGGACATGGAGGCAAAAATGTAAGCAGTATATCGAAAAAGACGTCTTTTATCTTGGCCGGAGAAAACATGGGGCCGTCAAAGTTGGAAAAGGCCCGCAAGCTGGGCATCCCCATAGTGGCGGAAAATGATTTTCTGGATATGCTGAAGTAAGGAACGATGCGCAGGCGAACGGTGCGGCCCTTAATCGCTTGGCAGTCCGGCTGATTGTGACTTTTTGATAAAATCACAAGATTTTGGTATTGCAGGGTAGCATATAACTTCTTAACTTTGCATGGAAAAATGATATGTTTTGATGAATCTGTCTGACTTAAAGAATAACGAAACGGCTTTTGTATCGACTGTCGGTGGCAGTAATGCCTTTCATTTGCGACTGGAAGAGATGGGTTTCGTGCCCGGACAAGAGGTTACGCGGTTGTACGCTTCCCCTTTGGGCAGTCCAATAGTTTTTTCAATGCTCGGACAACGGGTCGCTCTGCGCCGTGGTGAGGCTGAACAGATTTCTATTGTGTCAGAATGGGGCGATGTGGCGCGTGAGAGGCCGGAAACATCCGGCGAGATGGTTTCGCGTGTATTGCCCGAGCGGGCCGAATCGTGCCATTCGTCCTGTTGTGCAGGCTGTGCCGGATGCGGGCACTCCAGAAGGAGCCGGCGTTCAGGCAGGATGTCGGGAAAAGCGGATAAGGCCGATGTCAGTGTGGCGTTGGTGGGAAACCCGAATTGTGGAAAAACCGCTTTCTTCAATGCCGCTTCGGGCGGGCACGAGCGAACCGGTAACTATGCGGGTGTCACTGTGGGGAGCGTCGAGAGACACGTCGTCTTTGAGGGTACAAGACTGAGAATCGTCGATCTTCCCGGCACTTATTCGTTGCGGGCATTCAGTCCCGAGGAAGCTTTTGTTTCCAACGAACTGGCCAAGAACGATGTGGATGTCATCATTAACGTACTTGATGTGAATAATCTGGAGCGCAATCTGCTGCTGACGGTGCAGTTGCGTGAGCGGGGCATACCGATGGTGGGTGTGCTCAATATGTATGATGAGTTCAGAACAAGTGACAGCCGTCTGGATGTGGCGGAACTGGAACGTCGTCTGGATATGCCGCTTATTCCTGCCGTGGCCAAGCACAAGGAGGGTGTAGAAGATACCCTGCGTGCAGCGATTTCGCTGGCCCGGAAGCATAAGACGGTACAACAGCCAGCCGGTGGGAAGAGTACATGGACGGTAACCGAACGCACAAAATGGCCTACGGACGGAACCGGTGCACACGCGTTCATTCATGAACTGCTTGATGGCATTTATGAACTGAAGGAGGGGCGTACTTTGCGGCTTACCGCTTTGGCTGATAAGTTCTTGGCGCGTACGCCTCTGGCTTATTTGCTTTTTTTCCTGCTGATGGGGCTGATATTTTATGCCACTTTCGAAATCGGTGCCTATCCGATGGAATGGATGGAAGGCGGTGTGGACCGGCTTTCGGGATGGCTGTCTTCCGTCATGACTGCCGGATGGGGACGTGATTTGCTGGTAGGAGGCATTATCGGCGGCGTGGGCAGTGTAATTGTGTTCTTGCCTAATATTCTGATACTTTATTTCTTTATTTCGATACTTGAGGATTCCGGCTACCTGTCGCGGGCCGCTTTGCTGGCTGACCCTCTGTTGCGTCGGGTCGGACTTCACGGCAAGTCTTTCATCCCTATGCTTATGGGGTTCGGGTGCAATGTTCCGGCAGTGATGGCCACGCGCACTATCGAGAGCCGCAAGAGCAGGCTTGTTACGATGATGACACTGCCGTTCATGTCATGTTCGGCGCGTCTTCCCGTTTATACCGTACTTTCCGGCGCGTTTTTTCCGGAATATGCCGCATGGATGATGCTGGCACTCTATGCCGGAGGCATTTTGGCAGCATTTTCTTCGGCATGGTTATTGAATAAATTCTTTCATCGTTCCGAAGAGAGCCATTTTGTCATGGAAATGCCGCCCTATCGTATGCCTGTGATGTATGGTGTGTTGCGTCATACATGGGAGAAGGGACGGCAATATCTGCATAAGATGGGAGGAATTATTCTGATTGCCAGTGTAGTGGTATGGGCATTGGGGTATTTCCCTCATAGTGTGGAAAAGGTGACACCGGCCCAGCAACAGGAGCAGTCTTTCCTTGGACAAATAGGGCATGCCATGCAGCCTGTCATCGAACCATTGGGCTATGACTGGCGGATGGGAGTGGGATTGCTTTCGGGTATCGGCGCGAAAGAATTGATGGTAAGTACATTAGGCGTGCTTTATAACGTACCCGAAGATGTGGACGAGGATGGTGCGCGTACAAGGCTCTCCGAGGCACTGCAGGCTTCCGACATTTCGCAAGCGGCAGCGTTGGGGTATTTGGTCTTTGCTCTGTTGTATTTTCCCTGTTTGGCTACAATTGCAGTCATCCGAGGTGAGAGTGGAAGGTGGAAATATGCTTTGTTTACCGCAGCCTATACAACGGCTGTCGCCTATGTGGCGGCATTCATTGTCTATCGTGTGGCACTTCTGTTTTGATTTGCCTAAAAGAAGCGCATTGTGCCTTTTAGGAAACCTGTGGATTCTTTCCGGTATTGATAATAAACATGCACTCCCTTTTATGATGTACAGAAAAGGGAGTGCATGAAATAAACAATGCTCTTATTTGTTGTCTGTCCGAGGTGGAATGCTGTCTTGCGGCATGGGACTGATGATGGCCTCATATTTGAACTTCCTGAATGCCGCCTGCAGTCGTGATGCAGTTGTCTTGTCTGCATCATAGACAATGGAAACTGTGCGCTGTCCGACATTTGTTGTAATGGATTTTACTCCTTTCTCGAAACGAATGTTTTTCTTGACCTTGTTCTCGCAATTGGGACATTCCATTTGTTGCACTTTGAATGTAACGGTACGGATGTCTCTTGCCATGGCCGAGGCACTTACCAACAGGGTGGTAATGATAAAGAATAGCAGTTTCTTGTTCATAATGGTATTGTTTGTTGTGTATTCGTATATGTCAGCGTGGGAGGTTGAAACGTAATCCGACGTAAATCTTGGTTCCGTGTGTCGGCCCCCATATCATGGTGGGGTCGAAGTTGTTTCCCCACGGGTTGGCTGCATCTATAATCGGATTCTTTTGCTTGAAATTGGTCAGATTCTCGCCGCCTGCATAAATAGACCAGTTGCGGAAGTAGCGGGTAATCTGGGCTGATAGCTGCGGATAGCCTCTATAGCGCTTGCTCCACGATAGTACGTTGTCGGGAGTCGTATAGGGTGTAGGCATTCTTCCTCCTCCGTTGAGCTGTAATGTCGCATCGAACTGCCAAAGCTCAAGTGGTGTTTTATAAGAGGCTGTCAGTAGGGCTTTGTAACGGCTTGTCAGGGGGCGTTCGCGCAGTTGGCCGCCATAGGTGGTGCGGGCGTCTGTGTATCGGTAGGCTGCCGTCATTGTGAAGCCTTTGAAGAAAGGATAGCTGATTTCAGCCTGTGCCACTTGTGAGTAGCTGCGTCCTTCAAGTGCGTAGAACATGATGGCATGAGGGTCGGAGTCCATATCGGCAACGGCCTGTTTGGAAAAATCTGTATAGTAGTACTCCAAATTGATATTCAGCATTTTTCCGGCTATTGGAAATTTTAGTGAGGCCGCTGCACCATAGTTCCAGGCTTCCTCGCGCAAGGGACTGTCCGTAATGATAATTTTCCTGCTTCCTGAGAAAAGGTAATTGTTCTCGTCCATGATATGAGCGGTTCGATAACCTTTTCCTGCTGACAGACGGAAACTCATCAAAGGAGTAGGAGAGAACTTGATGTGTGCCCGCGGAGTGACAAATGTTCCGAATATGTCGCTGTAATCGGTACGTATGCCTGCCATGGCAAGAAACACATCGTTAAGATTAAAAGTATATTGTGCGTATGCCCCTGCCACCTTTTCTTCATCCTTCCCTTTTATAGGCTGTACAAGGGCGTTATGTTCGAGCCTGTAGCGTCGTGAAAGTCCGTCGTAGTTGAAACTTAGGCCGGTGGAAAGGCTGTGCGACTTTGAGAACTCGGTCTCGAAGAGCAAGGAAGCGTAGGCCGAGCTTTGTTTCAAGTCGTAGGTGCGGTATCCATAAACGGCATCCTGTTTGTGCCACGAGCCATTCAGTATTAGTGCCAAGTTGGTATTGTGCTCTTTGTTGAATATATAGGCGTTCTTGGTAAATGCTTCGTAGCGGTCGGTTGCAATATCAATGAGATAAGGTGCGGATTGAGTACCTTGTGATGTCGCATGAGACATCTGGCCGCTGTGTCTGTTCTCCTTCAGTGCCTTTATGCCACCTTGAAAAACATACTTATCGCCCGAATAGGTCCATCTGTTTATAAAATTATATTGTTCGACCTGCGGTATGTCGATGAAACCGTCATTATTACTATCGTGCGCTTTTGTTTCCTTCTCATAGTGGCCCAAAAGCGTAGTTCCCCAGCGTTTACCTATTTGGAATGTTGCATCGACATTGCCTTCGATGCGTCCGCCGTTGTCGCCGAACAGATTGACCGCGACCCAATCCGGGTCAGGCTGTTGCGGCTTTTTGAACTCTACATTAATCTGTCCGGTCAATGCTTCATATCCGTTCTTTACCGACGAGATTCCTTTTGATACTTGTATGCTCTGCATCCAAGGGCCGGGCACATACCCCAAACCGTAAGGTGCGGCGGCAATTCTAAAATTGGGGATGTTTTCGGTAAGCATCTGTACATATGTACCGGAGAGCCCTAACAGACGGATTTGCTTCGCTCCGGTCGCAGCGTCACTATAACTGACATCCACAGACGGATTTGTTACAAAACTTTCTCCCAGATTGCAGCAAGCAGCCCTGCATAATTCTGTCGTGGGTATCATATCGACATTTTCGATGGAGTTGAAACTCTTGTAAGTGCCGCTTCGGACGGCTGTAACCGTGGCTTCGCCTAATTCGGCCATCTCTTTCAGTACGAAATGTGCAGTGCTGTCTGTTTCGGAAAGCCGTATGCTGTCTTTTACATAGCCCACATAACTGACTGAGAGTATTCTGCTGTCGCCTGATCTTGATATACTGAAATGGCCGTTGCCGTCGGTCATCACTCCTTTATGTGTTCCGGTCCATTTGACAAGTGCTCCAGGTAAGGGAGTACTTTGCTGGTCCTGAACTGTTCCTTGTATTTGCGAGTGCATACAGATGGCTTTTGTCCATAAGAGCAAAAGTGTAAGGATTGAATACAGTTTCATTGTCGTTTTCCCTTCTTTGTGGTTTTTAATTCTGAGATTGCATTTCGTGGTCCTGACGGGATACGTCTTTGTCCCGTTCAAAACTTTTGTGCAAAAATAAAATTAAGGTTTGGCAACCGGGTTGCAATAAATACGGTCGGTTTTCCCGTAAAGGGAATGCCGGATAAAGCTGGTAGGGTTGCTGGTGCAAAAAAAGGAAATATCAGATTATGAAAACCTGATGAAGGGCCAAAAGAGTCTGTCTCTCTCTTGGTGGATGCGGGTTGTAGAGATGAACAGTATGTAGATGGCAGTCAAATAATGGGACTTGTAGTCCTGTGCCTGTTTGAAAACCAATCAGATGGCAATAAGGTAGCGGAAGAATGGAGTCGGTCGTATGACTGACCATGATTTCCTTGTAGATGGTGGCTTCGCAAGTACATTTTTTTGAACGGTTATAGTGAGAAGATGAGCAATGGTGGCAATCGTGAAAGAATTGGCCGGTTTCATGTTCTGTTCCGGAAGGGAGACATGCACTCTCTTCCTGCATACAACACTCGGGCAGTATTGTAATTCCCGCACCCATATATATAATGAGTGCGGCGATTACGAATGCCAGAATGTTGTATGTGATTCTTCTCATTGTAAGCGGTCTATTGTCAGGCTTGGAAACGTTTGCTGGCTCGTAGCAGGTGGCGAAGCGTGCTGATGAGTTCCTGGGTCTCCTGAAGCATATTGAGGTATAACAGAGAAACCTTGATGTTGCTGTCTTCGTTTTGTATACGGTTTTGCTGTTGGTGACGTATTTGTGAGAGTCTTACTTTCAAAGCGTTTCCCTCTACCAACAACTTGTCGGCTTCTGCAAAGTCGCCTGTCATTATCATTTGTCCCGTGCGGTCCATCAGTGAGTCTATCTCATTGGTGATAGGGATGAATTCCTCTACACAGTCCGAAGGAAGAGGATTAAAGTTGTTATCTACGTGTTCCAAGGTTGGTTCTAACATGCGCTTAAGGCAATATATGATTTGTGAGCAGCTATTGCAACCAAGATGAAACCATGTGTTTTTCTCCACTACCTGTAAGTAATCAATTTTGCGCATTCCGAGAATCTCCTTGCGGCGGTAGCGCTTCCACATGCTTTTTTGCTTCTCGACGGAGTTCGCTGCCTGCTTGAGCGCCTTGATGTTTTCATACATAAAGCCGTTTGCAATGTTGCGGAAAGTGGCTCGCGTGAATTCTATCATGTTGATTTGGGATTGTTGTACGTGCTGTACTAACAATATCCAACTTTGTTGCTTGTCCTGGCAGCGAACCAGTTGGCGAAAGAGGGTATCAACCTGTTCGGTCTCTTGTTGTTTCTTCTTGAACTTGCGGTTGTTGTTTACTAACACAAGGACGAGAACAACGACCAGAAGAATCATGGAAATAAATCCACCGATGTTATTGAGAAAAGCTATGGCAAAACTCATGATGAAAGCAGCGCCGGCTGTAATAAACCAACCGCCGATGACCGTAATCACTCCCGTGATGCGATATACGGCAGTCTCACGTCCCCAAGCGCGGTCGGCTAAGGATGTACCCATGGCAACCATAAATGCAACATAGGTGGTGGAGAGTGGCAACTGCAATGAAGTGCCGACAACAATCAACAGACCGGCCAGTACCAGATTGACAGAAGCACGTACAAGGTCGAAAGCAGCTTCTTCATCTATCTCCCCTTCATTTGCCGTGAAGCGGGTATTAATCCATGTCTTGATGCCGGCAGGGACATATTGCATAATGACAGATGTAGTCCCCATAACGCTACGTACCGTCTTACGTGCAATCTTGGAAGAACTGAAAACTTCTTCACTGTCGTCTTTTCTGGAAAGATTGACAGTAGTCTCCACTACTTTACGTGCTTTCTTAGAGGTGCAGATGGCCGTTGTCATGATGAGGCCGGCAGTGATGAGAAACCATTGCTTGCCGGGTAAAGTGGAGGCACCGGCCAATACGTCCATCTTATATTGGGTGGGAATCGCTGTTCCGCTGTTCTGGGTATAATCCAGATAGGCTTCAAGACCCGCAAGCGGAGTTCCGATAAAGTTTACCAAGTCATTTCCGGCAAAAGCCATGGCCAATGAGAATGTTCCAAAAAGAACGATGATTTTGAAAATGTTAATCTTTAATAGATGGAGTATTTCCATTAATACGGTAAACACGATGAAACACCCTACGAGTATAAGCAGTCTGTTGGCATCAATCCAATCGGGAGTCCAACCGATTGTTCCTAATATCTTGGAGTGCTTCAAGCTACTGACCAGTAGGAAATAAAATATGGACGTAGTGGATATGCCACCAAATAATGCGATGGACCATTTTAAGTGTTTCTTGTAGTTGAATGTGAATACGATACGGGCAATCCACATCACGATAAGTCCGAATACAAAAGCAATTGCAACTGAAAGGAAAATGCTGATAATGACCTGCAGAGCCTTGTCCGTATTGATCAGGTGATGGTAGGCCACACCGGAACTAATCATTTTGGAGAATGCCAAGGCACTACTGCCGCCCAAGAGCCCGAATACCATTGACACTGTTGTGGAAGTGGGCATTCCGAGCGTGTTGAATATATCTAATAGGATGACGTCGGTGGCTGCAACTGCAAGGAATATACACATGACGTCGTTTAGTGTGTAGTAGGTCGGTGTGAAAATTCCGTGTCGGGCGATATCCATCATTCCACTACTGGTTGATGCACCGACAAAGATGCCGATAGACGCAACGATAAGTATGGTACGGAATTTAGCCGCTTTGGCACCTACGGCAGGACTAATGAAATTGACGGCATCATTGGCTACTCCGACGGAAAGGTCGAAAATAGCAAGGATAAACAAGAAAATGAGAATCCCTAAATAAAATAAATCCATATTGTAAAGTACATGATGAAATTCCGGTGCGAAGATAGGCTTTTTTTAGGATAGCGCATAATTTACCGTATATTTTTTTATTATTCCCATGTGACTGTTCTATAAAAAATATGGTATTGATCTTGTTGCGAGAAGTTCCTTTTTGGCTGAAAGCACTGTGGTAGCTTGTGCTTTAGTGTTGTTGCGAAAATTGAGTAAACAATGAAGATGTGATTAAATATGAGGGGATTATTCCTAAATGATGTTATTCCTTTTCGTTCTTCTTCCGGTGTATGCTAAATACAGACTGGTTAAAACCGACGAGACACAAGGATATACCCTTTTGCGACTTAAGGATGTACGTTCAAGTGTTGCTGAAGTTCAATATTATAAATATCAGAATATCACATTATCTAAAGAAAGAGTTGTTACGTTCAAAAAAAAATGTAACTTTGCGCATAAAAATGAATCAGATTACATAAATGGGAATACTTTCTAAAATCTTTGGAAAAAAGAGAAGCGAGGCCGAAACCGGTTGGCGGGTTGGTGGCATGGAGGACTTTATGACGCTTATCCGTGTTTACTATCAAGCCGTGATGGCATCTAATTTAGGCATCAGTAATTTGGCGGCTTTGCCGGACTTGCGTGTGTTTAAGCAGACCCTTCACGTTCCTACGGTAAATAACCGGTTAGGTATAGGAGAGAAGAATCGTTGCAAGAAAATGCTGAATGAAATTTATGGCATTTCAGATGGCTTTTTTAAGGAAATAGATGCAAGTATAAAAAAGAATTGCAGGAATGTAAATGACATCCGCAATTATTTGTTCTTGTTTCAAGGCTTCTCGCAAGATTTGATGATGCTTGTCGGAAATCTTATGAAGTGGAAATTCCGTGTGCCGGGCTTTATGAAAAAAGCGCTCCGTACGATGACGGAAAAGACCGTTTCGGATATTCTCACCAAAGATAACTGGAAACAAGATGATGTCCGCAAAGCCTGTATGGCTGTCAGACAATATCAGCAGCGTCTGGGGTATAGCGGCCAATGGATGAGTGAATACGTTTATAACATCATTACTCTTGCAAAGAAGGAACCTAAGCCACAGGATTCGGAAGAGAAGAAGTAATGTCGCGGATTCCGGCGAATATTATATAAGACACCTGTTTTGTTGTTTAACTCAAGCTCATGACGAAAGAAGAAGAACAGATATTGCATCGCTTTGAGACGAGAGTCCGGCAGTTGATACTGCAACATAAAGAACTTCGGCTTGAAAATTCGAGGTTACAGGCTGTCTTGGCAGAAAAAGAACGGGCTTTGGCAGAGTCAAAAGAAGACTACGAGCGTTTGGAAGCCAACTATGCCAATTTGAAACTGGCAAAGATGTTGGAGATCAATGATACAGATATGAAGAACGCCAAGTCGCGTCTTGCAAAACTCATCAGAGAGATTGACAAGTGCATTGCCTTATTGAATGTATGACATATGGGAGTATGAGCGATGGAAGCAAATGATGAGAAGTTGGTGATACAGCTGAATATAGGTAGCCAGAAATATCCGATATCCGTACGGAGAGACCAGGAAGAAGTGTTTCGCAAGGCTGCTAAACAGATTAATGAGAAAATCAGCCGCTATCAGATTGCATATCCCGGCCAAGGGTATGAAAAGTATATGTCGGTGGCGTTGTTGGATTTCGCGGTAAAGGTATTGCAGATAGAAAACAATAATGCTACAGAACCATTCTGTCGGTCTTTATCTGTATTGGCTGAGGAAATAGAAGAAGTTCTTGGAGGTAAAAGTGGAACGGAGTAACCTTTGACGCACCATAGAATTGTTCGCGTAATAGCGTAAAGCATGTGTTGTGCGTTGTTCCCGCTATCGAAAACAAAAAGAAATACATATAGAAAACCATTAAACACAACCTAAGAAGATGATAATATTGTACATTGTAGCCGCACTTGCATTAGGAAGCGGCATCGGATTTGTCTTTTTCAGATATGTTCTCAGAAACAAGTATAAGAAAGTCTTGAATGAGGCAGAAAAAGAAGCCGAAGTAATTAAAGAGAAGAAACTGCTTGAGGTTAAAGAGAAGTTTCTGAACAAAAAGGCAGAATTGGAAAAAGAAGTCCAGCAGCGTAACCAAAAGATTCTGCAAGTCGAGAACAAGTTGAAGCAGCGTGAATTGGGGCTGAATCAGCGTCAGGATGAATTAGGACGTAAGAAAAGCGAGCTGGAAAGTATGCGCTCTCGTTTGGATAACCAATCGCAGGCTCTTCAGAAGAAGGAAGAGGAGCTTGACCGCATGCAAATGAAAGAAAGGGAAAAACTGGAGGAACTTAGCGGCCTTTCTGCCGAAGAGGCAAAAAAACGTTTGGTGGACTCCCTAAAAGATGAGGCCAAAACAGATGCCCAATCCTATATAAATGAAATCATGGATGACGCCAAAATGACAGCCAACAAGGAAGCCAAGCGTATCGTCATCCAGACTATACAGCGTGTCGCAACCGAAACGGCCATAGAAAACAGCGTTACCGTCTTCCATATTGACAATGACGAAGTCAAGGGTCGTATCATCGGTCGCGAAGGACGCAATATCCGTGCGCTTGAAGCCGCGACCGGTGTTGAAATTGTCGTGGATGATACCCCCGAAGCCATAGTGATTTCCGCTTTCGACCCCGTACGCAGGGAAATCTGCCGTTTGGCGCTCCATCAGCTGATAGCAGACGGACGTATACATCCGGCCCGCATTGAAGAAGTCGTGGCAAAGGTGAAAAAACAAGTGGAGGAAGAAGTGATTGAAACGGGTAAGCGAACCGCCATAGACCTTGGTATTCACGGTCTGCACCCGGAGTTGATACGCATTGTCGGTAAAATGAAGTATCGTTCCTCTTATGGCCAGAATCTTTTGCAGCACGCGCGAGAGACAGCGAACCTATGTTCGCTAATGGCAGCTGAGCTGGGACTGAATCCCAAGAAGGCTAAAAGGGCCGGTCTCTTGCACGATATCGGAAAAGTACCCGATGAGGAAAGCGAACTTCCGCACGCTCTGTATGGCGCTAAATTAGCAGAGAAATTCAAAGAAAAGGCCGAAATCTGTAATGCGATAGGCGCACACCACGATGAGATGGAGATGACGACATTGTTGGCTCCCATTGTTCAGGTGTGTGACGCCATCAGCGGCGCCCGTCCGGGAGCCCGGCGTGAAATTGTCGAGGCTTATATCAAGCGTCTGAACGATTTGGAAAACATAGCCATGAGCTATCCGGGAGTAACCAAGACTTATGCCATCCAGGCCGGTCGCGAATTGCGTGTAATTGTGGGGGCCGACAAGATTGACGACAAGCAGACCGAAAGCTTAAGCGGAGAGATTGCCAAGCGCATACAGGACGAGATGACCTATCCCGGTCAAGTCAAGATTACAGTTATACGAGAGACGCGCTCTGTAAGTTATGCGAAGTAATTCTTTTCAATGAAAAGGATGCACGACGCAGATGCCGTATATGATGCGCTTGTGAACTATAATCCGTGAAATAAGAAAGAGTGCTTGATGTGTATCGTTGGGATACGAGATACATCAAGCGCTTTTTTGAAGGTTTCATTTAGAAATGCAAAAAAGCGTTTCTAAATGAAACCTTCAAATGATAATGATGGCAACCCGCAGCAATGCGGAGAAACAGACACGGTGTCCAAATCATTACTTCGAGGATGCCGGGCTGTCATGTCGTAGTGCATCTGTATCATGTCGTGGTGCGAAAATGCGGAGCGGGCGTGACTGACACTGACTTTAACATTTTTAACCTCGGTTATGTAAATAAACGTAAACAAAACAGACTTGCGACCTCTTGAAAGGCATCCTTTTTTGCGTGGGCTACCTCCATTCCCAAATAGAAGGCATGTATTTTTGCGCAGGCTACTGCTAATTTTTTCTACATGCACATGTAAATTGCCCCATAAACGGGCTTATTGATACGAAAAAAGCGGTCTGAAACTGCTTTTCCCCTTATTGCTGATGCAAAGATACAACATTTTTCGACGAAAAGCAAGAATTGTTAAATCGTCGAAAGGCAAATGTTAAAAAGTGGGGACGGGCTGTCGTGTGTGCCGCGCGACAAGGCTCTTTTTCTTTTTATTTCAGTATCGAAAGCCCCCGAAATATTTGTGTAACTCATTCTTTTTTGTTATTTTTGCACCTCAATTCGGGCGTATATATGCGACAACTAAAAATCAACAAAAGTATTACGAACCGCTCAAGTGCGGCATTGGACAAGTATTTGGTTGAAATTGGCCGTGAAGAGCTAATCTCTACGGACGAAGAGGTAGAACTCGCCCAGCGCATCCATAAGGGAGACCGCGAGGCGTTGGAAAGACTCACGCGGGCAAATCTTCGTTTTGTCGTCAGTGTGGCTAAACAATACCAGAACCAAGGTCTTGCGCTTAATGACTTGATTGACGAGGGAAACCTCGGTCTGATAAAGGCTGCACAGAAGTTTGACGAGACCCGTGGTTTCAAGTTTATCAGTTATGCCGTATGGTGGATTCGTCAAAGCATACTTCAGGCTATTTCCGAACAAAGCCGAATTGTTCGTATGCCGCTTAATCAAGTCGGATTCCAAAGCAAACTGACGAAAGCCATAGTTAATTTCGAACAGGAGTTCGAGCGTCGTCCCTCTGTTCAGGAACTTGCCGATATTCTTGATACGGATGTCAGCAAGGTACAGGAGGCCATGGGGACGAATGGTAAGAAAGTTTCTGTCGATGCACCGTTTCAGGATGATGATTCAAATAGTCTGATAGATATAATGACTGACGAGTCCGCCCCGGGAACCGATAATCTGATGGAAAAAGAGTCTCTTTCTTCAGATTTGGAAGCCGCACTTTCAACCTTGTCCGAGCGTGAACGTCAAGTGCTCAAGATGCTGTTTGGCATAGGTCGTAATGAGATGACGGCGGAAGAAGTGGCGAATAGCCTGAACCTTACCCGTGAAAGAGTTCGCCAGATAAAGGAACGCGCACTGCGCCGCCTGCGGGAAGCCGACAACATCAAAATATTGACTAAATACTTAGGATGATTTGCGAATACCGAGGTCTTGGGGCTTTCCTTAGACCTCGTTTGTGTTTTAACGGATACGCTTTCATTGAACAAAGAATAAACAATAATATAATATGGAATTAAATATTCTGACAGCCGTTTCGCCGATAGATGGCCGTTATCATGGAAAAACGGAACCGCTTTCACATTACTTTTCGGAGTACGCCTTGATGAAGTACCGTATCCGGGTGGAAATCGAGTACTTTATAGCATTATGCGAGTTGCCTCTGCCGCAATTGTCCGATTTTGATAAGGAACAATTTCCCCGTTTGCGTGAAATCTATGCGACTTTCTCCTGTGAGGATGCTGCGCGTGTGAAAGAAATCGAGAAGGTAACCAATCACGACGTCAAAGCGATTGAATATTACATAAAGGAACAGTTTGATGTCATCGGCGGTTTGGATTCGTTCAAGGAATTCATTCATTTCGGATTGACTTCCCAGGATATCAATAATACGTCATTCCCCTTGATGCTCAAGGATGCCTTGCACGAAAGCTATATTCCTTTGCTGCAGGAACTCATCGAACAGCTCAATACCTATGCCGAGGAGTGGAAAGATATTCCGATGTTGGCTAAGACCCACGGCCAGCCGGCTTCACCCACCCGTCTGGGAAAAGAAGTCCGGGTATTCTCATATCGTTTGGAAGAACAATTGAAGCAGTTGCGCGATTGTTCGTTTACGGCTAAGTTCGGTGGCGCTACGGGAAACTATAATGCGCACCACGTAGCCTATCCCGATTATGACTGGAAAACTTTCGGCAACACTTTTGTCAGTGAAAAGTTAGGTTTGAAGCGTGAAGAATACACGACCCAAATCAGTAATTATGACAACATGGCTTCCATATTCGATGCCATGAAGCGTATTCACACCATCATCATAGACTTGAATCGCGATTTCTGGCAATATGTCTCGATGGAATACTTCAAACAGCGCATCAAGCAGGGGGAAGTCGGCTCAAGTGCCATGCCGCACAAGGTAAATCCGATTGACTTTGAAAATTCCGAAGGAAATTTAGGCCTTGCCAATGCTATCCTGGAACATTTAAGTCGGAAATTGCCGATTAGCCGTTTGCAGCGCGACCTGACGGATTCAACGGTTATCCGCAACATAGGTGTACCGATGGGACATGCCCTTATCGCTTTCCAAAGCACGTTGAAAGGTCTGCGCAAGTTGCTTTTGCACGAAGAAAGCATATACAGGGATTTGGATAACTGCTGGGCGGTGGTGGCCGAAGCCATACAAACCATATTACGTCGTGAAGCCTACCCGAGTCCGTACGAGGCTTTGAAGGCACTGACACGTACCAATAAGGAAATAACCGAGGAGAGCATTCACGAATTCATACGCCGGTTGGATGTTTCCGACACGGTGAAAGAAGAACTCTTGCAGATAACGCCCCATAACTATATCGGAATGTGAATTTCGGGCAACGTGGAAAACATAGCCGTGAGGTTATATTCATACAATCCAAACAACAGTAAACAAAATGAACGAAGATTTCTTTGAAAAGAGTAATTATTCAGCTGCGAGAGGCGGAAGTGGCCGTGACGGTTCCTATCCGCGTCGCGAGAATGCTTATCCACGGCGTGAAAATCGTTTCAACGATGGCCGTACCCGTTTTAATCGGGCAGCTGAATCAGGCAACAATGACGGTTATCCGCAATATAGGAACCGCAACAATTATCGTCCCGAAGGTTCACGTCCGCGCTTCAATCCGCAGAACCAGGAGACCGGTTATCAACAACGTAGGCCGTTCGACAGAGACGGGGATAATTATCGTTCTAATTCACGTTCCGGCAATGGACGTTCCTTTGAAACCGGCGGTTATCGAAGAGAAAACAATTTCAGACCTCGTTTTTCCGAGGCACATGGCCAAGGACATTTTAGTGAAAGGCCTTCTTATCCGGAAAATAATTACGGAGATACCCGGCAGCGCCCTTATAGACCAAGATATAACGAAGCAAACGAAGAGGGACAGCAGCGCTATTCCAACGGTTATCGTCAGCAGAATGGCGGGAACTATGCTCAAAGGCAATATCGCGGCAATTATAATCCCCATGCAAAGTATAGTCAGAAAAAACGTTTTGAATACAAGCAGGAACACTTCGACCCTAATGAACCGGTGCGCTTGAATAAATTCCTGGCTAACGCCGGAGTATGTTCGCGCCGCGATGCCGATAAGTATATAACGGCGGGCGTGGTTACGGTCAATGGGGTAGTCGTGACGGAATTGGGCTCGAAGGTTCTCCGCACTGACACTGTGATGTTCCATGACACTCCCATCAAGATGGAGAAGAAGGTTTATGTTCTCTTGAACAAGCCTAAAGGATACGTGACGACGAGTGAAGACCCTCAGAACCGTAAAATCGTGATGGATCTTGTGAAGGACGCCTGTCGCGAACGCATCTATCCGGTCGGCCGATTGGACAGGAATACGACAGGAGTGCTTCTATTGACCAATGACGGTGAGCTGGCTTCCAAACTAACACATCCCAAGTACCTGAAGAAGAAGATATATCATGTTTACACCGACAAGAATGTTTCTGTGGAAGACATGAGACAAATAGCCGAAGGCATCACGCTTGAAGATGGAGAAATCAAAGCCGATGCGATAGACTATGCCAGTGACACCGACAGGAAGCAAGTAGGCATTGAAATCCATTCCGGTAAGAACAGGATTGTACGTCGCATCTTTGAGCACTTCGGATATAAAGTCGAGAAGCTGGACCGTGTATATTTTGCGGGACTTACCAAGAAGAACGTGAAGCGTGGCGACTGGCGTTACCTCACCGAGAAGGAAGTAAATATGTTGCGAATGGGCGCATTCGAGTAAAGATGCCCGTGAAGATGGTTCATAGGAATTTCGTATTATCAGTTATTTCGTTATGAAAAGAACTAAAATAATAGATGTGCTTGCCCGTGAAGACTTTGGTGCAAGTGTCAATGTGAAAGGATGGGTGAGAACCCGTCGTGGCAGTAAGTCCGTGAACTTTATAGCCCTCAATGACGGATCTACCATAAAGAACGTGCAGATTGTAGCCGATGTGGAGAAATTTGATGCGGAAACCATCAAACTCATTACTACGGGTGCATGTCTGAGTGTGGACGGAGAGCTGGTTCAGAGCCAAGGTTCGGGACAGAATGTGGAGATTCTGGCAACAAATATAGAAGTTCTGGGTGCTTGCAATTCGGAATATCCCATGCAGAAGAAGGGGCAAACGTTCGAGTACATGCGTCAGCATGCGCACATGCGTTTGCGTACCAATACTTTTGGAGCGGTATTCCGCATTCGTCATAACATGGCGATGGCCATTCACCGTTACTTCCATGAACATGGGTTCTTCTATTTTAATACTCCCATCATTACCGCCAGCGATTGTGAGGGGGCAGGGCAGATGTTTCAGGTCACGACGCAGAACCTGTATAATCTGAAGAAGAATGAAGAAGGAAAATTGGATTATTCTGATGATTTCTTTGGAAAGTCCACCTCTCTTACTGTGAGCGGACAGCTCGAAGGTGAATTGGGAGCTACGGCTCTTGGCGCCATTTATACTTTCGGACCGACTTTCCGTGCCGAAAATTCAAATACCCCCCGACATCTGGCTGAGTTCTGGATGATTGAACCTGAAGTTGCATTTTATGATATTACGGACAATATGGATTTGGCCGAGGATTTCATAAAATATTGCGTGCGTTGGGCATTGGATAATTGCAAGGACGACCTTGAGTTCCTGAACAAGATGATAGATAAGACCTTGCTCGAACGCTTGCATTTTGTTGTGGAACACGATTTCGTGCGCCTTACCTATACGGAAGGTATCGAGATATTGGAGGAAGCCGTAAGAAACGGTCACAAGTTTGAATTCCCCATCCATTGGGGCGTGGACCTGGCCAGCGAACACGAACGTTTCCTTGTAGAGGAACACTTCAAGAAGCCTGTAATCCTCACTGACTACCCGAAGGAAATCAAAGCCTTCTATATGAAGATGAACGAGGATGGAAAGACGGTACGCGCCATGGACGTACTCTTCCCGCAAATAGGAGAAATCATCGGTGGTTCCGAGCGTGAGGAGAATTACGACAAGCTGTTGGCACGTATTGAGGAACTTGATATTCCGATGAAGGATATGTGGTGGTATCTTGATACACGTCGCTTTGGAACTTGTCCGCATAGCGGTTTCGGCTTGGGATTTGAACGTCTGATATTGTTTGTGACAGGTATGCAAAACATTCGTGACGTCATACCTTTCCCCCGCACACCGAAATCGGCCGATTTCTAATTTGCCGGCTCCTGTATGATTTCGGAAAGCATGAAACGGTCCGCATGTCGTATATCGATATGCGGACCGTTTTTATGATTACTCTGTTTTACCGTTGTGAGTGTGCCGTCAGAAGTAGAAAAAACGTTATAAATGCGGATAATGGAATACTTTTTCGCAGTTTTTTACGTCGTCAGGTGATAATTTTCGCCTAAGTTTTGCAGAATAGAATATATTATCGTATTTTTGCACGCGGTTTGGTTCCGTAGCTCAGTTGGATTAGAGCAACGCCCTTCTAAGGCGTGGGTCTTGGGTTCGAATCCCAACGGAATCACTTGGCTGGTTATCAAATATCTCATACTTCTATGTGGCATAATTGATAATCAGCTGTTTTTTATGCTTTGATTGATACATGATATTCCGCAGGATGTTTTGTATGATACCGTGCTTCAGGCAGGCATCCCCGTGCCTGATAATCGGCTGACCATAACTTTCACGGCCGGATGAACATTCCGATGGTTCGTGCCCTTTGTGGTTTTAACATTTGTCCTTTACACTTTTAACAATACTTGCTTTTGGCGAAAAAAAGAGGTATATTTGTATCAGCAAAAGGCTGGGGCGGTCTCAAACCGCCCCTTTTTCGTGCAAAAAGCCCTGCATCCGGGCAAAAATACCCTTAGGCAAAAATTTTTTACATGTGCATGTAGACAAAAATAGCCTAAGGATAAAAAAATTTATCCTTATTCCAAGTGCTTTTTCCCTTATTTCGGGAAAAAATAGTTCCCTTTTACGCACTTTCGAATGCCCCGGAAGGTTAAAAATGTTAAAGTCCTGCCATGAAACCGGTCCTTTTTTGTTGCCATTTCTCCCTTTCCGGGGGTGAGGCATACTGTCTAGTCCTGAAAGATCTTGACTAAAGGGTTAAAGATTTTAACGGACAATGAG
>ERZ827108.214-NODE-214-length-98599-cov-8.596556_pt1 | contig 98599 bp, 85 predicted proteins | sample MGYA00519921_ERZ827108 | MGnify/ENA primary metagenome ERZ827108 (study PRJEB31778, sample SAMEA3449258) | human gut metagenome | biome: human gut; feature: human-associated habitat; material: faeces | place: United Kingdom | collected 2010/2012 ... | reverse complement strand
CCAATGTTTAAGATAATCTCATTGTCTTTAACTCCGATAACTGTCCCTTCTACAATCTCACCATTGTGGATTGTGACTAATGAATCCTCTAATAATTCTGCGAAACTTGCTTCTGACATGCCTTAAGAACCTCCTGTATAATAGTATTTGGGGTCGATGCCCCGGCAGTAATACCTAGGCTTGCAAAAGATGAGACCGGGATATCCGGTAAATCTTCTGCTGTCTGTATAAAAAAAGTGTTTTCACACTGATTTTTACATATTTCATATAACTTGCGTGAATTGGATGAATGTGTTCCACCTATCACAATCATAGCGTCAGAATCCTTTGCTAAAGACTCTGCCTCCGTCTGACGTGTAGACGTAGCATTACAAATTGTATTCACAGCAAGTATATCATAACCTTTTTTTGAAAAAATTTCAACTAATTCTTGAAATTTTTTGTAATTAAATGTCGTTTGTGCTACCACGCATATCGGTTTTTCCCCTTTTGACGGCTTAAATAAAAGGGCATCTTCCTTCGATTCTACGACGGTTCCACCGTTTTTTGCCCACCCGAGAATTCCTTGCACCTCCGGATGTTTTGCCGAACCGATGATAACAATTTCATATCCTTTTTCACTATATTCAGCAACGGTTTTATGAATTTTTTTCACAAATGGACACGTTGCATCCTCAAATGGAATTTTTTTCTCCTTGAGCGTGTGGATGACGGATTCCGGTACACCGTGCGAACGAATCACTAAAATCGCCTGACTCCTGTCTTCTTTTGCAATTTCATCCGGGTGTTCAATCACCTGTACCCCCTGCGATGCTAAATCCTCTACAACCTGCTCGTTATGAATAATCGGTCCGAGTGTATAAACTTTATGATTTTCTTTTGCCAATAAATCATATACCGTATCAACGGCCCGCTTTACTCCAAAGCAGAACCCCGCGCTGTCTGCACATTTAATTGTCATGAGCCGATGCTCCTTGTATTTCAATAATTTTATTTACCACTTCATCGATTGTTAAATCAGAGGAATCCAAATATACTGCATCTTCTGCCTGCTTTAACGGCGCAATTTCGCGGTTCATATCCTGTTCATCCCTAGCAATGATATCCTTCTCAATTTGTGCCAAATCGCAGGTTTCTCCTTTTTCAATCAATTCTTTGTAACGGCGGTTTGCGCGCACAAAAGAACTTGCCGTCAGATAAATTTTGCACTCAGCATTTGGCAAAACAACGGTTCCAATATCTCTGCCATCCATAATGACATCATTGGCAGCCGCCAAATTTCTCTGCAATTCTAATAATTTTTCACGAACCTTTGGATATTTTGCAACTACCGAAGCATTTTTTCCAACTTCTTCTTTACGGATTTCTTTGCTGACATCCGCACCATTTAAGAAAATATGCTGCTCGCCGTTTTCATACTGAATCGTAATATCAATTGCCTGACATTTTTCATTTACCGCATTTTCATCTGTTGTATCAATGCCGTTTGTCAAAAAATAATAAGCCATCGTGCGGAACATAGCACCTGTGTCTACATAAACATAATTCAGTTTTTTTGCTACTAACTTTGCGATTGAGCTTTTTCCGGCTCCTGCCGGTCCATCAATTGCAATATTCATTCGTAACGCCTCCTTCTAATTCGATTCTTCCCTGCCAGCCAAATACCCGGTAGACCATGCAATCTGAAGATTAAAACCTCCGGTTAAAGCATCCAAATCTAACACCTCACCGGCAAAGAATAATCCCTGTATTAGTTTCGATTCCATCGTTGATGGATCAATTTCCGAAACTTTTACACCCCCGCGCGTAATAATCGCTTCGTTGATATCTCTCAATCCTTTTAATGTTACCGTAAAATCCTTTATGCTGTCAACTAATTTCAACCGATTTTTTTTGTCAAGCTGATTCACTTTGCTGTCAACATCCAAGCCGGCACGGGACAACACTTCTGTTACCATGCTGGCAGGAAGAAGATTTCTGCAGGCATTTTTCAACGATAAATTCATGCGTTCCGAAAAATCTTTCACAATCCGTTTATCTAACTGCTCCATTGACAATGCCGGTTTTAAGTCAATATGCAGTATCAGCGGTTCTTTTTGCAGCTTGTCACCAACGATGCTGCTTGCGCTCAGCATAAGTGGCCCGCTCACTCCATAATGTGTAAACAGGACTTCACCGAAACCGTCATAGAGCGATTTCTGCTTGCCGGACTCTCTCTGAATCGATACCCGACAATTTTTCAGCGTCAGCCCCTGCAATTGTTTCCCAATGTTATCTGCCGTAACAATTCCGGTTAATCCCGGACGAATTGCCGTTACGGTATGCCCTGCCTCTTTTGCAAATTCATAGCCATCTCCCGTTGAACCGGTACTTACATATGAACAGCCGCCGGTTGCAACAATCACTTTGTCCGCCGGCAGAGTATGCTGATTTTTCAGAACAACTCCCGTCACTTCACTTTCTTTGATTTGAAGTTTTTTTACCTCTGTATGAAGAAGTATAGCTACACCAAGTCTTTTACACTCCTTCTCCAATGTTCGGATGACATCAGAAGATTTATCCGATGCCGGAAAAACGCGCTTTCCACGCTCCACTTTTGTAGGCAGACCATGCTTATTAAAAAAATCAACGACCTGTTCATTGGTAAAGGAATAAAACGCACTGTAGAGAAACTTAGGATTTGAAATTACGTTAGAAAACAAATCAGAAATATCACAGGCGTTGGTCAGGTTGCACCTGCCTTTTCCTGTGATAAAAAGTTTTTTTCCTAATTTTTCATTTTTTTCAACAATAGTGACGTCACATCCGCATGAGGCACTTTGAATCGCCGCCATCATGCCGGCAGGACCGCCACCGATTATGATTACTTTTTTCATTTTCTTCTCCGATGTATTTATGCCGATGCATAAACTTCATTAAATCCAAAAGACCGATGAGAACTTTTGTATCGTTTGTTTTTGCATCGGTAAATAATTTTTTTACAATCTTTTACATTATCCAACAGACTGCTGGCAAAACAGTTTAATATTAATGTTTCCATCTGCTTAGAACAACGCTTTACCGGTTTTGCTTTCGAATCAAATGAAACCACAACGGTATTTTTCTGCTGCTCTACATGGTCAACACGCACATCTTCATCTTCTAAATTCTGTGTTACCAGATAAGTGATATACTCTGCTGTCAATGTTTTTTCCTCTTTTTTAACAACAACCGGAATCAGACTCATTGTATCGGAATCAATGGAGTAAATCGTAAGTGTCTTCATCGTGCTTTTTGGCGTCGAAAGGGCTGTTTTTGCCGGTATCTCAGACGCTTCCCCACAACCATTTAATAATAACAAACCCACCATAAGTATTGCCATTATTTTAAATTTCAATTTTATTACTCCTTGTCTAAACATCGTATTGCCAAATCAAGAGCTGCATCCACTGCCTGCTTTCTTACCTGTTCTCTGTCACCGGAAAACACATGACGTTCTACTGTAACCTGCTCATGCAGTGAACAGCCCAGATACACAAGCCCAACAGGCTTTTCTTTTGTACCACCGCCCGGTCCCGCAATGCCGGTCGTAGAAAGTCCCATGTCTGCTTTCGCTGCCTTTGCACAGCCAACACACATTTCGGCTGCTGTCTCTTTGCTGACAGCACCTTTTGTTTCCAGTGTTTCATGACTTACGGAAACCAGATTTTCTTTTGCTTCGTTTGCATAAGTCACATAAGCACAGTTGATAACATCCGACGCACCGGGAACGTTAATAATTGTTGCCGATAGTAAACCGCCGGTACATGATTCAGCTGTTGTTATCGTATAGTGTTTGTTTGTCAGTTTCTTGACAAGCTCATTTTCTTTTGCATTTTCTTTCATTATCGCACATCCTTCATAACCCCTCGGTTTTTATAAATATAATCGACGAGAGAAATTATCGTTAGTATCACCGAAGCATAAATTAATATACTCTCAATGATACGGAACACTTCTGCCTGAAAATGAAATACTAAAAAAATTGACATTGCCATCTGGACAAAAGTTTTGACTTTGCCCCAGTAACTTGCTGCAATGGTAACTCCTTTTTCAGCAGCCACCAGACGAAAACCGCTGATAATGAACTCTCTGCTGATAATGATAATAACTACCCATGCCGGCATATTTGTCTGCGGGTCAGCCAAAAAACAGATGAGTGCTGCACAGACTAATAACTTATCCGCCAATGGGTCCATAAATTTACCAAAGGTTGTAACCTGATTGTATTTTCTTGCCAGATATCCGTCAAAAAAATCGGTAATACAGGCCGCAATAAATAAACCGCCGGCAATATAATCCGAATACGGCAATTGCTGCCATAGCATCGCAATTACAAAAAGAGGAATCATGGCAACACGCAAAATTGTCAATCGATTTGGTACATTCATTTAATCATCCTCCTCCGGTAAAATTTCTCCAATCAAATCATAGCCGTTTGCATCCGTTACCAAAACAGGTAATATGGTGCCTGATATGATTTCGTACGGTGCTTCAAAAAACAGACACCCATCAATCTCCGGCGCATCACGGTAAGTACGCCCGACATAAACGCCATCTTCCGGCAGATATCCATCCACAATCACGGAAAGTCTTCTGCCAATCATTTCTTCATTTTGGGCAAAAATCACATTCTGCTCTGTCTGCATGATTTCATCTGCCCATTCCTGTTTAATCTCCTCCGGAACCTGTCTGTCATATCCTGCCGCCGGTGTTCCTTCTTCCGGCGAATAAGGAAATACTCCTAATCGTTCAAATTTCATGTTGGCAACAAAATCCACACATTCCTCATGGTTTTCGTTTGTCTCTCCCGGAAATCCGCTGATTAATGTTGTACGGAGTGCAATATCCGGAATCTCTTTACGAAGCATGGAAATCTTCTCACGCAGATCCGCCTGTGTGGTCTTTCGTCCCATTCTTTTTAATATATCGTCGTTACAGTGCTGAATCGGCAAATCGAGATAATGACAGATTTTTTTCTCTGTCTTAATCGTCTGTACCAGTTCCTCGGTAATTTCTTCCGGATAACAGTACAGCAGCCGAACCCACTCAATTCCATCAATTTTACAGAGTTCATGTAAAAGTTTAGACAGTCGTTTTTCACCATATAAATCAACACCGTAAACCGTTGTTTCCTGTGCAATCACAATCAGTTCCTTGGTTCCTTCTTTTGACAATTGTTCCGCTTCCACTAACAATTCTTCCATCGGAACGCTGCGGTAATTACCGCGCAGTTTCGGAATAATGCAGTATGTGCAGTGTTTGCTGCATCCCTCTGCAATTTTAAGATATGAGGAATAGCCGGAGGACGTATGAACTCTGTTTGTTAAATTCTTCGGAAGATAGTCCAAATCATTTAACGCACATTCTTTTTTTCCCTGTAACGTATCTTTTACTACTTCAAATATTCTATCATATGCCGTTGTTCCGACAACCGCATCTACTTCGGGAATTTCTTTTTGGATGTCGTCGGCGTAGCGCTGCGCTAAACATCCTGTCATAATGAGCGAGACACACTTGCCGGTCTTTTTGTATTCTGCCATTTCAAGAATTGTCTCAATACTTTCCTCTTTTGCATCATGAATAAAGCCACAAGTATTCACAATAATGATTTCTGCATCCTCCGGTGTACTTGTCACCGAAATATTCTGCGAAGCTAACAGTGCAATCATTTTTTCACTGTCAACTAAATTTTTATCACATCCTAATGATACAAAGAACAAATTCATGCTTTCTGAATTCCTTTCGCTTCCACACAATTATTCATCAACATCGCAATTGTCATCGGTCCGACACCGCCCGGTACCGGCGTAATTGCCGACGCTGTTTTTTCCACGGAATCAAAGTCCACATCACCGCAAAGTTTACCGCCTTCCGGTCTGTGAATTCCGACATCAATGACAACAGCACCTTCTTTCACATAATCTGCCGTAATCATTTTCGGCTTTCCAATTGCTACAATCAGAATATCTGCTCTTTTTGTTACTTCTTTTAAATCTTTTGTATGACTGTGGCAAACAGTAACCGTAGCATTCTCACGAAGCATAAGCATTGCCATTGGCTTTCCGACAATATTACTTCTGCCTACAATAACGCACTCTTTTCCGTCAATTACTACACCACTTCTCTTTAAGAGCTGAATGATGCCCGCCGGCGTACAGGACACAAAGCCCGGCTGACCAATACTTAACGCACCAACGCTCTGCGGATGAAATCCATCCACATCTTTTTTCGGGGAAATGGTCTGAATCACTTTATCCTCATTAATATGGGAAGGCAGCGGTAATTGTACCAAAATACCGTTTACGGTATCATCTGCATTGAGTTTTTCAACAAGTGCCAGTAATTCTTCTTCTGTTGTCTCTTCCGACAATTCATAAGAAAGGGAATGAATTCCCACATATTCGCAGGCCTTCTTTTTGTTTCCTACATATACGGTAGATGCCGGATCATTTCCAACCTGGATTACCGCAAGTGTAACATCCATATTTTCCTTTGCCACGCGTTCTTTGCACTCGTCCTTTACCTGTGCTGAGATTTTTTTGCCATCAATTAAAACTGCCATACTGTTATCTCCTTTTTAATCTATTTCTACTATATTGTCGCGGATTGCCTGCATATGAAAATCCGTCCGATTTATTACATCCGCACAAGCACGCAATTCGTAAACAATATTTTCAGCATCTTTAATATCTTTTTTGTATTTTACCCGATGCTCTAAGCTTGCCCAAAAGTCCATCGCAATCGTACGAATCTGGACTTCGACACGCATATTTTCTTTATGGTCTGAAAAGAATACCGGGACTTCCACAATTAAATGCAGACTCCGGTAGCCATTCATTTTCGGCTTTTTGATATAATCTTTTGTTTTTATTAAAACAACATCATCCTGTGCCGAAAGCATATCCGCCACTTTGTAAATATCGTCAATAAAAGCGCAGATTACGCGCACGCCCGCCACATCGTTCAAATGCTGCCTGACCGATTCAACCGTAATCGGATAGCCTTTCTTTTTTAATTTGGTTGCGATGCTGTCCGGCTGTTTGATTCTTGTTTTAATAAATTCAATCGGATTTCGATTTTTTGTCATCGAAAATTCATCATTTAATACTTGTAATTTTGTTTTTACTTCTTTGATTGCACAACTGTACATCATCATCATTTTCTGAAATTCTTTGGCATCGGACTCAAAAAGATTGTCCATATCTTTTGGCAGATGCAGTTGTTTCAGATACGATGTATGTAATTCTTCATCAAGCATTGTTCTTCTCCAATCTTTAACCCCTGTACTTGCTACATACTCATTATACATATGCATACATTATCTATTATAAGCAAAAAATGAATAAAGTCAAACGAAACGGGAACGCTACTAAAAAAACGAAGGGAGAATTTTTTGTAATGAAAAGTTTTGTTGACCAGGATGCCTGCATTGCCTGCGGTTTATGTGTGTCTACCTGCGAAGATGTTTATCACTTTAATGAAGAAGGTAAAGCAGAGGCTGTTGAGGGAATAATTTCTGCGGAATATGAAGATGACTGCCGGACTGCAGCAGAAAACTGCCCGACTATGGCGATTGAAGTTGATGAAGGGTGAATTGTTTTCACAATTATTGCTATAAATAAAAAAGCATCAAAGTTTCCCATTCGAAACCGCTTCGCTTGATGAACACCTTCGGTGTTCAAAGTTTCTCATGGTGAAAGTTTGATGCTTTTTTATTTAAAATTAATGTGAAAACATTTTACCTCTTTGGAATTTTGTTTTGCTGTTTTTTTGCTATTCTTCGATTACTTCGATTTCGAGGTAGTCGAAGTCGATTTGCTCGATGAAATTATCTTGTTCAAAGCGGGTTTTGTCAACCCGCTTGAATTCATTAATGTTTTTGTCAAGCCAAATTGGCTGTTGCAAATCAAAGGCTTCAGCAAATGCGTGAATACCGGCAAATACTTTTTTAGTCCGGTTGATATCCGTGTCACCATTTTCATAAACCATATCACGAACTAAATGATTGTCTTTGAATATTTTTCCCCATATGCGGAACATAAAAGTCCTCCCCAAAGAACTAATTCTTTTTGTTGTAGTTAATCAGGCAGCCTTTCAAAATAATTTCTCTTTCATCGTCTGTCAGATTACCAAGATGAAGTTCAATCTCTTTCATTCCCTGGTTTACTACATAAGCATGAATCGTATCTTCTTTTGTTTCAATGGCTTTCTTGATATCTTTTACAAAAATATAATCATCTTTATCAAAAACAAGGTCACCATCGAAAACAAATGGAAGCATACCCCAGTTAATCAGGTTGGAACGGTATCTCTTTGTTGCATACTCACGGGCAATGTTAGCCATACCGCCAAGCACACGCTGACAGCTTGCTGCCTGCTCACGGGCAGAACCGTCACCCGGTTTTACGGCAAAAATCACGCTTCCGACTTCTGTCTCTTCCGGTTTTACATCAAACTGTTTAGAAATCGCCTCATAGACATCTTTTAAATTTGCATCTTCGGCATAAATATCTTCGCCTGCGATACGAGCCTTCTCTACCTTCTGTACTTCTTTTGCTTTTCCTACATAAGCAGGGTCTTTTCTTGAAAGAGTAAATTCAGCAAGACCAAGCGGATTTGAGCGGTAAGAACTTGTCTCACCAGATGGAATCAATTCATCCGTTGTTGTAACCGGATCATGAATCATCGATACCACTTTCAAAAGTACATTATCCGTAAGTGCATGCATTTTCGGCCAGTCTACAATGTTTGGTCCAAATTTAATTTCAACCGAAGGATCTGCCTTGCCGACACCATTAAAGACACGGTTATCATAAATGGTATGATCAAAATAGTATTTCGGTTTTGTAAAGTCTGCATCAATATCTGTTGCTGCCGTCAAATATCCCTTATTCGCAGCCGTTGCCGCAATCGAACGAGCATCCATAAGTGCAACAGAAGCAATCTGTCCATTCGTAACTTTCGATCCCTCGCGGTTCGGGAAGTTTCTTGTCGAATGACGGATACTAAGTCCCTTGTTGCTTGGCACATCGCCGGCACCAAAACATGGACCGCAGAAAGCGGTACGAACGGTAGCTCCTGCTTCCATCAAATCAGCAATGCGTCCATTTTTCACAAGTTCCATGAAAATCGGCTGGGATGCCGGATAAACGCTTAACGAGAATTCATCGGCACCAATGTTTTTACCGCGTAGAATGTCAGCGGCATCACATAAGTTCTCAAAGCCACCACCGGCACATCCGGCAATAACACCCTGCTCTACATACAATCTGCCATCATGAATCTTATCCGTTAACTTAAAGTCAATGTTATTGTTATCAAGGCTTACAAGCGCCTTCTTCTCTACATCACGAAGGATATCCTCAAGGTTATTGTTCAACTCTTCGATTGTGTACACATTACTTGGGTGGAATGGCATCGCAATCATCGGTTTGATTGTTGACAAGTCAACTTCAACCACACCGTCATAGTAAGCAACTTTTTCCGGTGCCATTTCTTTATAATCTTCTTTTCTTCCGTGAATCTCATAAAATTCTTTTACGGCATCATCTGTGCGCCAGATGGAAGAAAGACATGTGGTCTCTGTCGTCATAACATCAATACCAATACGGAAATCAACACTTAAGTTATCAATGCCCTCGCCGACAAATTCCATTACTTTATTATTTACATAACCATTTTTAAATACAGCACCGATAATCGCAAGTGCAATATCCTGTGGACCAACACCTTTCTGCGGTTTGCCGGTCAGATGAATTGCCACAACACCAGGCATTGGAATATCATAAGTCTGCTCCAAAAGCTGTTTTACGATTTCCGGTCCGCCTTCGCCGACTGCCATCGTACCAAGTGCACCATATCTTGTATGGCTGTCTGAACCAAGAATCATAGCACCGCCTGCCGCTAACATCTCGCGGGCAAACTGATGAATAACTGCCTGATGAGGAGGTACATAGATACCACCATATTTTTTTGCACAGGAAAGACCAAACACATGATCATCTTCGTTAATTGTTCCGCCTACCGCACATAAACTGTTATGGCAGTTAGTAAGTACATAAGGAACCGGGAACTTCTCAAGTCCGGATGCTCTTGCGGTCTGTAAAATTCCAACAAATGTGATATCATGGGAAGTCAATTTATCAAACTTGATTTTCAAGTTTTCCATATTGCCGGAAGTGTTATGGGATGACAAAATATGGTATGCCATCGTTCCCTTAACCGCCTCTTCTTTTGTTGTCTTAATTCCTGCTTTGCTTTCCAGTGCCGCGACAGCCTCTGCATTGTCCGGAATCAATTCCGTACCGTTCAAAAGATACGCGCCACCATCATATAATGTTACCATTTGCAGCCTCCTTCATATTTTTTAACACCGAAGTGAAAATTTTTCCTATAATAGTATACTTGCTTTTTCTTTATAATGCAAATTATTTTTTGCATTTTTGCTTGATTTTTCTATTGTCATCCGTACTAAAATGAGGTAGAATAAGTTGAAATACGGCAAGCCATGGGAACATGGCAGATAGGAGGCATTATGCGTCATTTAATGAATGCACTTGACCTAACCGTGGATGAGATTCATGATTTGATTGTATTAGCTGAAAAAATCATTCAGGATCCGGCACGATTTTCAGAAGTGTGTAAAGGAAAAAAACTTGCAACTTGTTTTTATGAACCAAGCACAAGAACCCGTTTAAGTTTTGAATCGGCAATGTTGAATTTAGGTGGACAAGTTCTTGGTTTCTCATCTGCTGATTCTAGTTCTGCATCAAAAGGCGAAAGCGTGGCCGATACCATTCGTGTCATTTCCAGTTATGCAGATATCTGTGCGATGCGTCACCCAAAAGAAGGTGCACCATACGTCGCCTCTCTTCATTCAAAAATTCCAGTTATCAACGCCGGTGATGGCGGTCACAATCATCCGACCCAGACATTAACCGATTTATTGACAATTAAAAATTTAAAGGGACGCCTTGACAATCTGACAATCGGATTGTGTGGTGACTTAAAATTCGGACGTACCGTTCACTCTTTAATTGGTGCCATGGTTCGTTATCCTAACGTTAAATTTGTTATGATTTCACCGGAGGAATTGAAGATTCCGGATTATATTAGAAAAGACACATTAGATGCCAATGGTATTGAATACAAAGAGGTTAATGTATTAGAAGACGTCTTACCGGAACTTGATTTGTTGTATATGACACGTGTACAGCGTGAACGCTTCTTTAACGAGGAAGATTACATCCGCTTGAAGGACAGCTTCATCCTTGACAGTAAAAAAATGAAACTGGCACCAAAGGATATGTTGGTTCTCCACCCTCTTCCACGTGTAAATGAAATTGCAACCGATGTCGACGATGACCCACGTGCTGTTTACTTTAAGCAGGCACAATATGGTGTTTACATACGAATGGCGTTAATTATGACTTTATTGGAGGTGATTCCGGAATGTTAAATATTGGTGGATTACAAGAAGGAGTTGTCATTGACCACATTAAGGCTGGCGGCTCCATGGAAATTTATCACTATCTTGAATTAGAAAAATTAGACTGCTCCGTTGCTATTATTAAAAACGCAAAAAGCAGTAAAATGGGAAAAAAAGATATTATCAAAATCGAGGGACCGATTACGGTAAACTTGGACATTCTCGGTGTTCTCGATGAAAATATCACCATTAATGTTATAAAAAATAACGAAATTGTAGAAAAACGTGTTCTCACACTGCCGGAAACGGTAACAAATGTCATCAAGTGCAAAAACCCTCGATGCATTACTTCCGTTGAGCAGGAATTACCACACCGTTTTAAACTGACAGACCGCGAAAACCGGATTTACCGCTGCATGTACTGTGAGCAGAAGTTTTCGAGAAGACGATAAAAGACGATAACTTAATTTGATTGTGATATAAAAATTGATATTGTTTTTCCTATTCAGGACCACTCCTGCTTAATGAACACTCGTAACGGTGTTCAACGTCCTTCATAGTGAAAAACAATATCAATTTTCATTTAAAATAAAATAAGTTAAAAAGTTTTACCGCCTACTTTTCACAAACTTACAGTTCTTCTGTCTTGAACGTTGTGTAACCTTCATAATAATAACTGTGGTCTATGCCTTTCATATATACTTCTCGGCTGTCAACCTCATCGGTCAATGCATTCTTTAAAAGATATTTTATTTCGATATCCTTAACCGGACTTCGTTCCATCGCAAGTAAATAATCTTCTTTATCGACTTTACTCCAATCAATTACTTTGCCAATTTCCTGTTTTAACATATGGTCAAGCCAAATGCGTGCACTCCGTCCGTTTCCTTCCCGGAATGGATGCGCAATATTCATTTCTACATATTTTTCTATAATTTCGTCAAAATCAGACTGTGGCATTTTATCAATATTTTCAAGTGCTGCACCTAAATACATCAGCGGTGCAAAACGAAAATTTCCTTTTGCCATATTTACCTTGCGAATCTCTCCGGCAAAATCATAAATATCTTCAAACAAATACCGGTGGATTGCCTGCAAAGTAAAAAACTTACCTGCCGGGAGGGAATCTAAAATGCCTTTTTCAAATAATAAGACTGCTTTTTTCTTGCTTAACTGCTCTTCCATACGAGCAAGTTCAGCAGAACTTGTAAGACCTAATTTATTTTCAAGCATATCATCCCTCCTCATGCAAAATTATATAACACTATTGTAACATAAAACCGTTATAAATACAATTTTAAAAGTTCCGATTACATTCTTACTTTACCGCAGAAAACTGATGTGTTTCCACAGCTTCTAATTCATTAATTCGAATCCAGTGGCTTGTATAAATCTCCACTTTGATTTTGGATGCTTTTACTTTTCGTTTCAATGAAACTTCCGTTGTTACTTTCGGATTTGTTCCTGCATCCGGTCTCACAGTAGCTCCCATCTCGGTCCATTTTCCATTCTCATAATAGGAAATACGGTATGAATACTGTGCCTTTTCAGATGTCATCGTCAAGTCCGGTATCACACCGGTCCCTGCACTCGCAGACTCGCTTTCCTGCAAAGTAAAGAGACGAACCACATTGATACTTTTTGGCTCACTAAACGTCATCGTAACTTCATGACGGTCTGTATCACTGCTTCCTCCAACACCAGTTTCCAAACCTTTCGTAATTCGATCTCCATCCACGACAGAGTTTGGAACAGTGAAAGAACCACCGCCACTTTTCTTCTGTCCGGCAAGTTTTACTGCATCTTTCATTGCCCAGTTGACATACGGCGTCAAAGTTATTTCTGAAACTTCTACGTTCGTATCTGCAAAAACAAACCGTACCTGGGCGCTTTCAATTGCTTCTTTACCCTGAACAAAAATGGTCTTTCCGTCATCGCCTGCTTTTCCGGTATATATTGTCTTCCATGTATCATCTGACTGTTTTACCTGAACCTCATAACTGCCAAGCGATGAATCCTTTGTCTGAATCATAAATCGGTCGTACTGATAAGAATCCTTAAAGTCAAATGTAAGCATAGGATTTGCATCCGTTGGTTGTGGCTTCCATGTTGTTTTTTCATCCTTATCATATACATTTTCTGCTGCATTTGAAGTTTCTTCACTCGTTGCGGTAATGGAAACCGGCAGACTTTCTTCATCTTCATACACTTTAGAAGACAGCGATTCAATTACCGCATCCGCTCCCGTCACTTCCATTGTGATGGTACCAAGCCCCGGCGTCAAATCCATTGTACCATCTAACATATACTCTTGCATGGTATCGGATAACTGAACTTCTCCAATTGTCTGGTCATTCCATTTAAGTGTTACAAAAGCTTTTCCGTCGGACTTTCCTTTCAGGTAAAATACAAACAAATCATCTTTTTCAACCTGCGCAAGATAAGAATATGTCATGTCCTTTTTTGCCTGTAAATTAGTATGTGCTGCCTTAACTCCTTCATAATCAGAAGCCGGAATACTTCCCGGAACTTTCGCATAATCACGAGTGCGGACGGTTACTCCGCTCACGCTGACATTACCGGATACGACGGTCATTGTAAACGTCTGGCTGCCGGCATCCAGTTTTGCCATATCTGCCGCCTCATACAGTGCCTGCTCTTTACCAATTGTTACGGTACCAAATGTCTGGTCTCCACATGAAATTTTTACCTTTGCCGCATTGTCCGATTTTGCATCTAAACCGGCAAAATAACTTTCCGATTCTGATACAATTCCCTTGGCACTAAAGGTTTCACCTGCCTGATATGTTGTTTTTTCCGTGGTAATTGTTCCCGGAAGTACATTTTCATCTGCAAGAACACCTGCAAGCGTTGTTTCTTTTGTCTGTTTTTTACCAACATAATAACTTTCTTTCGGCCCGGCATTAGAGCTTTTGACCGATTTTTCAGAAACAACCAATTTCTGAAGCAGGAATGCAGGGTCATCAGAATATATACGAATCGTATTCACGCCAGCATTTAGGTGGATATTATTCTCCTGCTTTCTGCCATTTACTTTCACATCATTTGCCCATGAACCACTGTATTCTCCAGCCAAAAACGTATCGGCATCTACCGTATTTTTCTCAACTAATGTTTCCCCGTTAATCGAATAACCATACGAAATGGAAACCTTATCACGCTCCAGATTATTGGAAGGTGCTGTATAAACAGTAAATTTATAATCCCCTTCGTTTGGAACACATACTGCATATTCTGCATAGGCAGCTTCTTCCATCGTCTTTGTCTTATCCGCATTTGTCGGAAGAATTTTCATTGACTGTCCGGTCTTTCCATAACCGTCAAAAACATGGAATGCTGTATTATTACCGCCTTCTTTTGCCGTTACGTAATTTCCCGGAAGAATGGATGCATATCCATTTGTGTAAATATATGTTTTGTCTGCATAGGAAGATGTATCATATACCTTTGCATTGATATTAAGTGTAATGGACTGGCTGCCGCTTTGAATCTCAACGGAGCCGGAAGCATCTTTTTTAACCTTTGAAAAATCAACTGATACTTCAAACGCATCCTGTGCTTTTACTGTGCCGAATTTCTTACTTACAACAATCCAGTCCTCCGAAGGAGTTATCGTATAAGCAAAACTGTTCGCTCCCTGATTGGAAACAGTTACCGTATAAGATTCCTGATTCAGATTTGTAAAATCGGATAATGTACCACTTTCTGATGCCTCGACAGCCTGTTCTTCATTTTCCATCGTAGCCATCATTTTACCATCAGCCGCCGGTTTCACCCAGACTGCTTTTGGATAACTCCACCCGGTTGAATTCCAAGTTACAAATCCAACATGAGGAGAACTCATCATACCATCCCACTTGTCACCGACTCCCGGCATATTTTTGTTATACGTTTTCTGTAATTCCTTATCCAGTGCCACCGCTTGTTCCAGCTCAGCCGCATATAAATTTGCTGCCACACTGTTATTTTTCGCCAGATATTTATTGATGCCGCTTAATATCTGCATTTTTGTCACATTTGCCGATGCAACAACCGGGAAATAGACAAGTTCAAAGTATGCCGCCTGCCAATCCGATGGAATCTCTTTCTGACACGCTTTTGCTCTTCGTATCATATCATCCACTTTGGCAAGCATTTCTCTGCCTTCATTATAATTTACTGAATCATAAGTTGCCGAATTGATGGATTCCGGTTTGCCGGAACCATTTAACCATGTATAATCATCTAACAGCTTCTCCATCTCATTCACAAGAGAATCCGATGTATTTTCACCAAACTGCTGTTTTACCCAGTTTTTACGATATTCAGTAATTTTATCTTTTCCATTTGTTCCCCATGTATCATAATCATATGCCATATCAAGGAAATAGGAAATATTCATCTCCATCGGCTTCAAATCACCAACATTAACAATCCAGATATTATCAATGCCATGCTCATATGCCATATTCATCTGTTCCCAAGTCTTTGTAAGAGGAACTGTATTTACCCATTCATAGGAAGTTGGACCGCCATGGTAATCAAAATGATAATACATACCATAGCCGCCTTTTCGATTTTTATCCTCCTTTGTTGGAAGTGTACGCATATTTCCAAAGTTATCATCGCAGAGCATAATGGTTACATCATCTAAAACATTCCATTTTTTTAATCCTTCTGCTTTATCTGTACCATGCCAGTAGTCCTCTACTTCTTTATAAACAGTAAGAACCTGAGGAGCATCTGATAAATTGTTCTTTTTCAAAATGTCTTTCTGCGTCGAAATTACTTTTTTCAAAAGAGCAATATTTTCTTCTTTTGTTCCTGACAAAGAAGAATCCGACTCGCCACGCATGCCGAGGGTATAAACATTTTCAAAGTTTTTATTTCTTGTCACACCATCTTCCCAAAATTTTGTGATGGCAGTTTCGTTCGTATTAAAGTCCCAAGCGTTGCTTGTGCCATACTGACGATATTTGTTCTGCCATTCCACACCGGCACGGCAAAGTGGCTCATGATGAGAGGTTCCCATAACAATACCGTATTTGTCGGCGAGTTCTGCATTGGCTAACTTATTCGTTCCCTTACCGTCCTCGCTAAAAGTATTCGACCACATCGCCGGCCACAAATAATTTCCTTTACAGCGTAAAATTAACTCATAGACATTTTCATAAAAATACTGATTATATCCGCCAAATTTTTTCTTTGCATAGCTAGTCAGTGATGGTGCTTCATCATTTAGGAAAATGCCACGATATTTTACAGATGGCTCTTTGGATGTAACCGTTAATTCCTTTTCCGGAATCTGAACTACATCTTTGGCAACCGGTGTAGCATCGCCCCAGTAAACCCATGGAGAAACACCCATTTTCTCAGAAATATGATAAAGACCGTAAATCGTTCCACGTTTATCACTTCCGATAACGACAATTGCTTTTTTTACATTTGCCACCGGATTTTCTACCACCTGAATGCGGTAAACTTCGCGCTTTCCTTTTATCTGGGAGGCATCTACTTTTCCCTGCTCAATCAAGGAATCAATTACCGCATTGTTTCCGATGGAGCCGGCAATAATTGCATATTCCTTCAATGATTCTGTCTTAGTTACGACATTTGCCTTTGCTTTCTCTTTTGTAACAAGAGAAATGTCTTTGGCAACGGAAGCTGCAATCAGTGATAATCCATCGTAATCTTCTCCTTTGGCATCTAAGTACAGACTTGCTGCAGAATCCTTTGCTGCAATTGTAAAGTAACCTGCCTTCTGAGTTGCAATCAATGGATCTGTTGTCGGCTGTGGTTTACTTGTATTAACTACCGGAGCTTTTGTTACCGCACTTTTTTCCTTTACTGTAATCTTACACACTGCCTTCGCCCCACGTCCATCCTTTGCATAAGCAGTAATCACAGCGGTACCTTTCTTCTTCGCCATAACAACTCCTTTTTTGCTTACCGATGCAACGGATGATTTTGATGAACGGTAAACAACACCTTTTTTTGTTGCTTTCGCCGGTGTCAGTTTTGCTGTTAATTTCAGCGAACTGCCACAAAATAAACTGGCACTTTTTTTACTAAGTGTTACTTTTTTTACTTTTTTAAGCTTCTTTGTTACCGTAACAGAAATCACTGTTTTTTTCTTTCCGCAAGAAACGATAACCTTTGCTTTACCTGCCTTTTTCGCCTTACATTTTCCCTTTTTGTTTACCGAAACAATCGAGGATTTTGTTGAGCGAACTGTTATTTTTTTTACCTTTTTTTTCGGCGTTACCTTTACTTTCAACTGAAAAGTTTCACCTTTTTTCAGCGAAAGCATGGAAATTGCCGGATTCGTCACTGTAAGACTCACAGAAGGCGAAGCCTTCTTCTTTGCCTTCGCAAAAACGATTCCTTGTCCCCCAAAAGAAGTTGTAACCAACGTAGCTGTTAAAAATGCTGTCAAACTTCTTTGGAACATCTTTGTGTTCTTTTTCACATATACCAACTCCTTATCGTTATATAGTGATTTTATTATATATCACAAAATATACAATTCCGATTGCAAAAACTGTGTTTTACATTGCAAAAATTGAATATCTTGACAAAAAACATAAGATAAATCTATAATCAGAGAAAAGAAGGATGACGAGGAGGATTTGTTTATGCGCTATTTACTTCATGAATCGGACCACCCGATTTCAACCGATTACTATTATGAATGTCGAAAGACAACAAACGACCATTTTCCAAGGGTTCTTGCACACACGCACGATTATTATGAAATTTATATCTATCTCAGTGGCTCTGTTATGCTGTTTATTGAAGACCGTATTTATAAAGTAAAACGTGGAGATATTATAGTTATTCCTCCCTATACAATTCATCAGCTTCTTCCTACTTCAGAAGAACAGCTAAATGATGAATATGACCGAACCTATATGTACATTACCCCTGCCTGCTTATCCTCCTTCCAGTTTAACGAACACTCCTTATTAGAGCCATTTGAACTGGCAAAGGAAAATAAACGATATCATTTTAACATTGCCGATTCCGATGATTTTGAGCGCATATTTCAATGTTTTATGGGAATTTACCAAAATTCAAAAATAGATTTTTATGGAAAAGAAATGTTAAACCGTGCCCATATTTTAGAGGCGGTTACACTACTAAACAAACACATTCTTTTAGATATGAAGCCACGAAAAGCAACACACGTGAACCCTTTCATTGATAAGGTACTGTCTTATATTAATGAACATTACAAAGAGGATTTATCACTGGAGCAGTTAGCCGGTCACTTTTATCTGAATAAATTTACGCTGGCAAAATTATTCAAAGAACAGACCGACCGAACCGTGCATAATTATATCATACTAAAACGAATCAGCATGGCAAAACAAAAAATAACAGAGGGGGTGCTCCCCTCTGCTGTATACCAAGATGTAGGATTTCGTGATTATTCTACTTTTTACCGTGCCTTTCTCAAAATGGAGAAAATTTCTCCAAAAGAATTTGCACGTTTCTGCTCTGATAAAAAGGATAATTAGAACAAACCGGTAATCTGTCCGTCGTCATTTACATCAATTCCTTCGGCAGCCGGCACTTTTGGCAATCCCGGCATAGTCATAATTGTTCCGGTAATGGCAACAACAAATCCGGCTCCGGCAGAAACATAGACATCACGGATATGGATTGGGAAGCCTTCCGGTCTGCCAAGAATTGTTTTATCATCCGACAAGGAATACTGGTTTTTCGCCATACATACCGGCATGGAGCCAAACCCGAGTGACTCAATCCGCGCAATCTGCTGTTTTGCTGCCGGCTCAATAATAACTTCTCCTGCTCCATAAATTTCTTTTGCAATTGTCTCAATTTTCTCAACAATCGACAACTCATTTTCATAGAGGTAATGGAAATTACTCTCTTTATTCTCAATTGTATCAATTACTTTTTGCGCTAACTCAATGCCGCCTTCGCCACCTTTTTCCCAAACTTTAGAAAGTGCGAACTCACATCCTCTCGCCTCACAGAACTCCTTAACATATGCAAGTTCTGCTTCGCTGTCTGTTACAAACTCATTCAATGTAACAACACATGGCACACCAAATTTAGCAATGTTTTCAATGTGTTTTTCCAGATTTACAATACCGGCTTTCAATGCATCGAGATTTTCTTCGGATAAATCTTCTTTTTTAACACCGCCATTGTATTTGAGGGCACGAACCGTAGCAACAAGTACAACGGCATCCGGTTTCAAATCAGCTATACGGCATTTGATGTCTAAGAATTTTTCCGCTCCTAAGTCAGCACCAAAACCAGCCTCCGTAATTGTGTAATCTGCTAATTTCAAAGCTGTCTTTGTCGCACGGACACTATTACAGCCGTGAGCAATATTAGCAAATGGACCACCATGCACAAGTGCCGGTGTATTCTCCAAAGTCTGAATCATATTCGGACGAATAGCGTCTTTCAAAAGTGCAGCCATCGCACCTACTGCTTTAATTTCTTTTGCCGTAACCGGTTTTCCTTCATAAGTATAAGCAACAATAATTCTTCCCAAACGTTCTTTCAAATCTTTCATGTTGTCTGCAAGACAAAGAATCGCCATGATTTCGGATGCTACCGTGATGATGAAATGATCTTCTCTTGTCACACCATCCACCTTGCGTCCGAGTCCTACCGTAATATTACGAAGTACACGGTCATTCATATCGACGCAGCGTTTCCATACGATCTGTTTTGGATCAATGTTAAGTTTATTTCCCTGTTGAATATGATTATCAAGCATTGCCGCAAGAAGGTTATTTGCCGAAGTAATCGCATGAAAATCTCCCGTGAAATGAAGATTCAAATCATCCATCGGTACAACCTGTGCATAACCGCCGCCGGCAGCACCACCTTTTAATCCAAAGCAAGGGCCTAACGATGGCTCACGCAAAGCAATAATTGCCTTTTTTCCAATCTTATCCATCGCCTGTCCAAGTCCAACTGTTGTCGTTGTCTTTCCTTCACCGGCCGGTGTTGGATTAATCGCTGTCACAAGGACAAGTTTACCATCCGGGCGGTCTTTAATTCGCTCCCAGAGTTCGTCCGTCAATTTTGCTTTATATTTTCCATATAAATCCAATTCATCCGCAGTGATGTCTAATTTCTCTGCTACTGTCTGAACCGGCAGCATATTCGCCTCTCTTGCAATTTCAATATCTGATTTCATATTCTACCTCCATCTTTCAAAGCACAATATCTGTTAACATAACTTGTATTATACACACTATCTTGTTCTAATGCAATAATTTATCAGAAACAAATGTAAAATATTGCTCCAACAAATGAACATCCGGCTGGCACTGATATAACATTCTGGCACCGACAACATCTTCAATTTCATTTAAAAGCCAATGATTGTTTTCATCTAAAATAAAATCAATACCAACCATGCCAAAATCAAACACCTGAACAACCTGATTTACATAATCAATAATTTCTTTATCGCATTGGTATGATGTAACACTTCCGCCCAAAGAAAAATTTGCCCGAAAACTGTTATTTGCCTGACGCTTCACAGCACCGACAATTTCTTTGCCTATGACATATACACGTAAATCTACGCCGGATCCTTTGACAAATGGCTGTAAAATAAAATCTGAACCGGCGATTTCCTTTTGAATCGAGTCAAAGGATTCGTTTGTCAAAAAAACCTGTTTTCCACCGTGTCCATCCACCGCTTTTATTACATAATCCGGATACTCCTTTAATAATTTTTCGGACAACTCAACATTTTGAAACGTCTTTGTTTTTACCAGCGGAATTTCGCAGTTTTTCAAAATATAATCATAGGTTTTTCCTTTATGATTGCAGATTTCTGACACAAAAGAAGAATTAAAGCAGGGAATCCCCCTCGCCTCAATTTGCTTTGTCAAAGCAGGACAGATTGTGCGAACCATACAAAAATCAACAGATTCCCGATTTGTCTCTAAATATTCCATCACATCTGTGTCATATAAAAAATGAATCGGCATATTTAACTTTTCACCTGCTTCTTCATGCATTTTAATGTAGGAAGCATTTCTTTTTGAACCTTCTTTATCATAAACTAGTAAACCATTCCATCGTTTTGTCATTTTCTAACATCCTTTATGATCCATTCCACGATTTTATCTGCAACCGCCACACCGGTGCAGGTTTGTATATTTTTAAAATGTGCATTCGAATTTACTTCACAAACAATCGGACCGTCTTTGCCAAACAAAAGGTCAACTCCTGCAAAAGAAGTCCCTACTGCATGAGACGCTTTAACCGCAAGTTCACATTCTTCCTTTGACGGTGTGTAATCTTTCATCTTACCTCCGGCGGTTATGTTGGCACGAAAATCATTTTCCGAATACCGGTACATGGACGCCACTACTTCATCACCAACAACCTGAAGTCTGACATCTCTTCCGGTGCTGTTTTCTATCATTTCCTGAAACAAAAATTCTACCGAATCCGACTGTTTCATCACCGCTAAAACTTCTTCTCTATTTTGCACCAGATACACCTGCTCGCCAAAGGAGCCAAATGCCTCTTTTGCCACAAACGGATATGTAAGTTTTTCTTCTGCCACACCAAGAAAATCATACTGATTATAACCAATGGTCGAATATGTCATCGGTGCAAATATCGTCTGTGGAATCGGTAGTTTATTCTCCTGTAATGCCAGATAAGTTAACCGCTTATCATCGCAGATTCTAATTGCCTCACTGCCATTATAGACCGGAATTCCTTGATTTTCTAAAAATTTTGCAAGTAAAATATCTTTATCCCAAAACAAAACAAAGTCCGGTTTTTCTTTTATCTTTTCCTGCACATCTACAAGAATTTCACAGTTTGTATAAACGGTTAGTGACACACCGCACCGTTTCGCCGCAAGCAAAAATAAATCTGTCAGTTCAGAAAACTTTTTGGTGTGTAAAAATCCATTGACAATCAGCCAGCCATTCATCAGCCATTCTCCTCAAGATAATTTTCAAATTGTTCAATCGACATCAAAATCTGTCTCGGTTTGGTACCTTCTTCCGGTCCGACAACACCCGCATCCGAAAGCTGGTCCATAATTCGTGCCGCACGGTTAAATCCAATTCGGAACATGCGCTGCAAAAGACCAATGGACGCCTTATCTTTTTCAATGATAAATCTGGCGGCCTCGACAAATAATTCGTCTTGTTCCGGTGCACCACCATGGGCAGTATTAGAATCGTTCTTTGCTCCCGGTACCGGTGCCGTGTCGATATGCTTTGTTACTTCTTCATTATAGGATGGACCGTTACTCTGCTCTTTTAAGAAGCTGACAACGGAATCTCTTTCTTCATCGGAAACAAATGCTCCCTGTACACGAATTGGTTTTGGCAGATTTTGCGGTGCAAACAGCATATCACCATTTCCTAACAGTTTTTCTGCGCCTGCCGAATCAATAATAGTTCGTGAATCCACGGCGGAAGAAACCGACAAAGCGATTCGTGATGGTATATTCGCTTTAATCAAACCGGTAATGACATTAACCGATGGACGCTGTGTTGCCAAAACCAAATGAATTCCTGCCGCACGGGCAAGCTGTGCCAGACGGCACACGGAATCCTCTACCTCTCCCGGTGCAACCATCATCAAATCCGCAAACTCGTCTACGATAATAACAATCTGCGGCATCTTCTGATAATCCGGGTCATCTTTGTTTGTCAGTTTGTCCATTTTTGCATTATAAGATTTGATATCACGAACACCTGCATCGGCAAATTTCTGATATCTTCCGGTCATCTCTGCCACCGCCCAGCCAAGTGCTGCCGATGCCTTCTTCGGATCTTTCACAACCGGAATCATCAGATGCGGAATATCTTCGTATGCAGTCAGTTCCACCATCTTTGGGTCAACCATAATCATTTTTACTTCATTCGGATCCGCTTTATAAATAATACTCATAATCAGCGTATTAATCAAAACCGATTTACCGGAACCAGTCGCACCGGCAATCAATAAATGCGGCATTTTTGCAATATCCGTAACAATTGTTTTTCCGCTGATATCTTTACCAACGGCAAATGTGACTTTGGATTTCGCCTTCGTAAACTCACTGCTCTCTAATAACTCACGCAACGTAATCATTTCCCTCGCCGGATTCGGCACCTCGATACCAACTGCCGCTTTTCCGGGAATCGGTGCTTCAATACGAATATCCGATGCCGCCAGACTCAGTTTAATATCATCACTCAATCCGGTAATGCGGCTGACTTTAACCCCCTGTTCCGGAATCAGTTCATAACGAGTTACACTTGGTCCAAGGCTGATGTCTCCCATCTTGACACGCACGCCAAAACTATCTAACGTTGACTGCAATTTAGCCGCCGTCGCACGAAGTTCGGAATTGTCCATACGTTTTCCATTGCTCTTTGGTTTGTTCAACAAATCAAGCGAAGGAAAACGATACGGAATCTGTTCCGTCGCAGCCTTTGATAAATCCTTATGTACCGCATCCATTTCTTTTTTATCTTCTTTGGTTATCTTAACCGGTTCTTTCTTTTGTTTCACCGGCTCATCCACCGTATCTGTTTTTGTAGGTGTTTTTGGTTCGCTCTGTGTTTTCTTTGATGCACCAAATTTTTCTTCTAATTCTTTTTCGTAAACACTTGATTCTCTAACCGGCTCTTCTCCACCACGGATAATATTGATTTCCGACAAATCCTGTACTTCCGGCACCACTTCTTCCATCTGGGCTTCCGGTTTGATTTCTTTTTGCGAAACCGTATTCTTGTTTTCCGGAATTTCTGTCTCTGCTTTCTTTGCCCGTTTCTTTCTCGTCTCTTTCTTTGGCTTTGCTTTTGCAGTTTCTTCTTTATCAAATGTATAGGTACTCATCTGTCTTCCACGAGAATACACCGGTTCCGGTTCCTCATAATAATAATCTTCATCCGTCTCACGCTCTTTATACATCTGCTGAATCGAAGAAAAAATGAGTTTCTTGCTTAACAACATAAAGAACAATAAAAACAGCGCCAGTATCACAATAAAAGAACCTGCTCTTCCGAGCACACGTGCCAGTTCAAAAGATAAAATGCCGCCGAAGAAACCACCACCACCGTGATTTTCAGCACAGACGGTATAAACTTCCCATACATTCTGCACAGGGTCATTTACCACCCATTGAAATAACCCGCACACACTCCAGTAAATGCCGGCACTATACCAGACCTTGTGGCGCAATCTTTGATTCTTCGCATTTGCCAGATACAAACCTGCAGTCACAACCAGATAAACCGGAAAAACATACGCCAGTGCTCCCAGCAGTCCAAACAGCAAGGCACTTAACCCTTTGCCAAACACGCCGCACATTTGGAACAAACTAAGCAGTGACAAAATGGCAAACACAAAAAGAGCAAGAAACACAATCTCTCTTGCCAATGGGCTTGCCTGCTTTGTCTTTTTCGATGTATTCTTTCTCGAAGAAGCCGTCCGTTTCGTATTTGATTTCGATGCCGGACGTCCACGCTTCTTCGTATTTTTTGTTGTTTTCTTTGTAGCCATAAAATCCTCCCCAGACACAACTAACATGTACGATATCTGCCAATTGATTCGCAGCGTACTGAAATTATATTATACACTGAATCGCTTTTTCCCGCAAGTGTTTTATCGAACAGATGTTTATTTATTCATCAACCCTCTCAGTTTCTGATAAGCCTTATCAATTCCTCCAACCTCATTAACAAGTCCAGCCGTCACCGCATCCTCTCCAACCAAAACAGTACCTAAGTCTTTGGACAACATACTCGTATTCATCATTAATTTTTCTAAATTTTCTTTGGAAATGCGGCTATGCTCTGCCACGAAACAAATAATTCGATCCTGAATCTGTTGAAACTGCCGATATGTCTGCGGCGTTCCCAGTACCATGCCATTCATCCGAACCGGGTGGATAATCATCGTCGCCGACGGAACAATAAAAGAATAATCTGCCGCTACGGTAAGTGGAACAGCTATCGAATGACTGTCTCCAATGACTAAAGAAACTGTCGGCATACTTAAGGAGTGAACCATTTCCGCCAATGCAAGTCCGCATGAAACATCACCACCGACGGTATTCATAAGAAATAAAATCCCCTTTACATTTTCGTCCTGCTCTGCCCTTGCTAAAATCGGCAAAATATGCTCATATTTGGTTGTTTTGGCATTTTGTGATAAGCAGTCATGTCCCTCAATCTCCCCAATAATAGATAACGTCAAGATTCCTTCGTTCATTACCATGCCATATTCTTTTACTGCATCCTGTTCCATCTGTTTCGCCCTCATCTTTCCTGTCATTTTTATGACTTCCATTTGATACGAAACAGTATTTCCTAAATCATAAAAATTTATCCCTGATAAATTTCCGGTCGTCTGTCACTTCTTGAAAAAATCGTTTTTTGAAATACCTCTTTTGAAAAGTCAAGCGTTACATAGTCATTCCATTTTTTAGAGTCCGGCGAAATCATGCTTCCATCCGGTGCATAGGCAGCCGAACTTTTTGTATATTGGATTCCATCTCCCTCTCCCGTTCGATTTATGCCTACCACATACGAGGACATTTCAATCGCTCTCGCCGTAAGCAGAGAATGCCACTGCTTAATGCGGCTCTCCGGCCAGTTTGCAATCAAAAAGATAACATTTGTGTCAAGCGGCATCTGCTGAAACATTTCAGGAAAACGCAAATCGTAGCAGACTGCCATACCAAGGTGCATTTCGTCCACGGAAATATGACAGATTTCACCGCCCCCTTGATACACCCTTGTCTCACCACCATGCGTAAATGGATGGATTTTCTCATAGTCGGCAAGTACACTTCCGTTTTCATCAACAAAACAAAAATGATTTCGCCCAAACTCATCCGGCATGGTAATATAACCAAAACCAATCATTATAGAATATTTTGCAGCAAGAGCCGAAAAATATGCAATTGTCTCCTCATGATAATCTGCCATCTCTTTAACCCGGAGAGAAAATCCGGTCAATGTCATCTCCGGAAACAAAATGATGTCAGCGTGTTCATCCGCTGCTTCCTTTATCATTTCCTCACATTGAAACTTATTTGCTTCTTTATCTTCCCAGACAATGTCCATGTTTGTAAGCGCAATTTTTTTAGACATAAAAAGCCCCCTTTGTCTTCTTCCAGTATAACATAGGTTGGGGAAAGGGGCAAAGGGGGGGCTAATATTAAATATCTTTTACAATTTCATCAAAACGAGCAGTTTTCTTTTCTTTTGAAACACGTCCTGCCGGATGATATACCCAGGTTAATTTCGGTTCATCCGCTTTATCTGTATATCTTTCTAACAGTAAATCCCAATTTTCTTTATTATTCAAAAAATTATAAACTTCTGTTCCAACTGCTACAATTGTATGTGGCTGAAATAACGCAATTTCCTCTAAGAATATTTTCCTATATACATCGTCTACTACATGCTTACAACCACTTCGATTTAATTCCGCAAATGGTACATATTTTTCTTCATTTGCTGATGTAATCTCATATCGGAACAAATTTGTCGTGTACACATTTTTTAATTGATGCTTGTTCATAAAAGATACAATCATCTGTCCATAATCTTTTTGGCCTGTCAAGCGTTCTACATTTTTACAATCATCCTGTAAATCAAGGGAACGCCACAAATGAGTACAGAGATACTCCCCTACTGGTTCATTATGCTTAAGTAGTTCTTCAATGTTTTGATTAAGAACATCATAGCCAAAACAGTCCTCTAATTTATTACTTGGCGAATCAAATACAAGCATAACCCTTTTATCCTCATCGAAAGGCCCGTAGTCTATCATATCATCTCTATGATTCTCATTATAAATATCTAATAAATCCAAACCATGATTACCATTAGAAATAATTCCATATGTAAAAGGAGTATTCTCTAACACACTTAAATTTTCAAGATAGGTTTGGGTGATAATATGTTTGCTCGATTTATCTTCTAAATCTAATTTTCCACAACATACTTTCCCCTTTTCATTTAGGATATTACAGATATGAAAATATACATTCTCATCATATTTTCTATAGCCACATGAAAAGTTAAACTCATTTAATTTGTTTCTGCATTCTTCTGCTGTCATTTTCATAAATGTCATCCTTTCTGTATAAACTCAATCTACATTAATTATATTTCATAAACTCTTTGATTTGTTTTTTTGTTGCTATAGATTTCCAGCCCGAATATTTTCCATAAACAGTTTTACCTTTTTGTTTCTTGTACGCTCGGACGCGTACTTTTCCGGTTAATACAAATTCAGGTGTCTTTGGCAAAATAATATACCAATATAATTTTCTGTTTTTCAAAGAACTCTTTTGGGTTTTAATCGTTTTTTTCTTTATTGTACATGTTCTTCGATATGCAGAATAATTATATAGCTGGACCTCATAACCAGTTGCGCCTTTCACCTTTTTCCAAGACAAAGTGTATCGTGATTTCGTAGTCACTTTCTTTGCATTTTTCTTTTTCACTTTGACACTGTGAACTTTGCCTGGCTTTTTTACCTTGACGGCCTTCGCGGATGATTTGTTATTTGTTTGCTTATCCGCAGCATCGCTATCATCATCCCAAGACCATTCATTATCCGCAGCATCCCCTGAAGAATTGTCTGCGTTTAAATCCTCAATATTATACACTACTGCCAATTCTGCACTATTTTTCATGCCATTTTTTACAGCAATTGCCCTTAAAGTAAATTTGCCGTTCTGATTAAACAAAATAGGAAGTCCCAAATATTCATTGGAATTAATAGTTGGCACAGAACCATCCGTAGTGTAATAAATTGTTGCACCACTCGTATCACAATTCAAATTTACAACAACAGCTCCATGGTAAGTTCCGCTGTTCATATTGGCTGTCGGCGTTTTTACCGTATTCCTCATGTCCGGTTGAGCAGTAGGCACGGGAGTATTTGTCGGCCTTGATACTTCTGACAAATTAATATTATAAGTCTTAACTAGTTCTTCACTACTTACCCAACCGCTTTTTACTGCAATAGCATTAATTGTATAAGTACCATTACTATCGAACACTATTGGCGTCCCCGTATATTTCTTTGAGCCGGTAGTAGGAGAACTTCCATCCGTTGTATAATAAATTACTGCCCCTTTTGTACCACAAGACAACTGAATTGATAGTGCTTGTTTATAATTTCCCTGTTCAATGCTTACCGTAGGTTTTGAAACCTGAAACTTTACTGTCGTTTCTGTTGGTGCACTTGCCCCGTAACCATCGGCAACAGCAATTAATTTGAAATAAGTAGTTCCATAAATTGAAAATGGCGTTGTATACAAAGTTGAACTTGTTGTGACTTCATCATCCTTATTTGAATAATAAATTTTTGCACTTGAAGCATCACTATGCATAATAATTTTTTTTTCATTTTCGTTTACATTCTTAACTTCAATTGTTGGACTATCGGTCACAAAATATTTACCTAATTTCTTTAGCAAAATTTTTCCGCCATTGACACCGGGAACACATGCAAATGTATCTGTAAAGTCTAGTCCCGGAAATGCACTTTGCTCGGTTAGCTGCATTGAATTCAGCGCAGTTCCCTGTTTATCTGTTAGATAAGTTCGATTTAATTCGTCATATAATTTTGAGTATGTAAATACATTTTTTATAGTTATCATTGCATACGACTTTCCAATCACTGTTCCAGCAAATTGTGTACCCCTAATTTTTTCTTCTAATGAAACACTTGATATAATATACTGCTGACTTACTTCATCTCCGCATCCAACCAAACCTCCAACACAAGAACCATTTACATAACTTTTGGACATACAATTTTCAATCATTACATTTTCTGCATATCCAACGAGACCACCGACATAGTTACCTTCTAATTCCATATCAGCATAGCAATTGGTAGTATTAACATAGTCAGCTTTTCCTGCAATTCCACCCACCATACTGTCTGTATCAGAACTTTTTATCGCGCCTAGCGAAACACAATTACTGATTTCTAATGTTGATTTTGAATTATCTGATGTTCCTCCTATAATTCCTCCATAATAAATTGCATAATTACCTGCTGTTGACATCTTAATATTGACGCTGCAATTATTTATTTTTACACTCTGCGTTTCCTTATGAATATTTACATAAGAACATATTCCGGCAAATGAACCACTTTCTCCTTTCTGATATTTTGATACATCTGCTTTCCCTTCTACGTCAACATTTTCTATTAATATTTTCCCTTTAAGACCATCATACGCAAAATCAATTGTATTAATCAGGAACCCTTTACCATAATCATCACTTCCTATATTTGAATTTTTTATTTTCAAATCTCTCACGGTAGCAGAACCAACGATACTGTCAAACACTACCGAATGTAAATTCTTAATTGTATGTCCCCTTCCATCCAGCACACCACGAAAACCTTCCGCCGGCTTAAAATTCCCCTCATATTCGGACATATCAATATCTGCAGACAAGCAATATTTTCCATCTACTACATAATTTAATTTGTCCATATCTTCCGGCGTTTTAATTTCCTCGTAATCCGAATAATTATTCGCCTTCACTACCGATTTAGAATACACCTTTTTTTCTTTAGCCGTTACATTCATCACTTCCTTGTTAGGAATCAAGCCGGCTATCACCGCAAAACATAATAAAATAGCTACTGTTTTTCTTCTCATATTTTTCTCCGATATAGTGTTAATTTATCACTATACTTTTCCTTTCTTTCCTATATTTTATCCAACATAATTAGAACTCCAACTATATGGTACCCTGTCCCCCTTTTTTAACTCTTGTTCATAATCCACTGCATCATAATTTTCTTCCCCCCAATCTTTTGATTTTGCTTCATCCATAACGTAATCAGGATTATAACCACTACTCACATTATCGCTGTAGTGATAATATCCAGTATATATATCTACTGCCTTGATACACACCGCATAATAATATTCACTATAGCCATCTTTACCCATAAGCACAACATACCTTCCATTTCCATCACCTTCGTAATCCATCACCCGGTATTCAGAAATATCATCTTCGCTTGGTATTTTAAATTGTATAACTTCTTTGGCACATTGTTTTACAGCTTCCATCCGGTCTGTATAAAATGCTTGTGGAGTTTCCAGAAAATATTCGGTATTTTTATGCGTATATTTAACAATAGAAAACACAGTTGCAGCAACAACAAAACACGCCACACCAATAATTGCAATTATCTCAGGTTTTTGCATTTTATATCGCATTCCTTTAGAAACTGCATCTTGCCGCATTTTTGTCCGGTAACGGTTTAATGAAAAGGAGCCTGCCAGTAAAACAATACATATAATATGCAGTAAGAATCCGAATCCAAAATGTTTGCACTGGTCACGCAATGAATTGTAAAGCAAAAAATCACTAAATATAACAATGCCTGCAAATACCACTACCGGAATCATCGCCGGCCACCACCTATTAATAAAATGCAACCCTGCCGATATTACAAGAATACCGAGGCTAACTAATAATAAAGGCAATAGAATAGCTTTTGCTGCATGAAAATTAGGCCATTTAGACATAATTCCCACTGCGCCATGATCAACTGCTACTCTAACCTGATTTGCGTTACTGTAAAATATGTTGTCTGCTATATCACTCCCACTTAAGGTAACTGAGGGCACAAAAGCTACAACAAGTGCCGTAATTGCTAACATAATTAACGAATACACCTTACTTACTCGTATTTTTTTCATCTTTTCCGCAATAATAGTTGGTGCTCCGCATATATTGCAAAATTTTGAATTAAAATTAATTATATTCCCGCAATTAGTACAATAGCTTGTTTTTCTTTCCATTTTTTTACCGCAGTTCGTACAAAATTTCATTTCGTCGGAAACAAGTGTTCCGCAATATTTACATATCATAAAAATCCTCCTCAGTTTTCAGTTTTTTGTCTACACACTTCTTCTTGTATATCCTTTAAAATATTTTCATCTTTAATGTACTTATACAATTTTTCAACTTCATCATATCGCTTTTGGTCAATCAAATTATATGCCTGAAACTCATATACTGATTCTTTTCCCTCTTCAGAATCAATTTTATTATAAATTTCTATTGCCTTGTCATATTCACCAGAATCACGATAATATCTAGCCAGTCTACCATACGCAAAAATAAGGTTATCCTCATCCTTTATCTGCTCATAAAGTTTTATTGCTTCCGTAAACTTATTCTCATATAATAACATTAACGCCTTTTGTTGTATCACCTTTCTCTCTTCTTCTTTTTCTCCCCATTTGTGATAAATCGCAATTGCTTTATCATATTCCTCTTTTTCAAAATAACTTTTGGCCTCCTTGCATTGTATTTTTTTAATTTGCTGATTTGCCACTTTTTTATCTTCCATATCATTCAAGTACTCCATTGCTTGTGAATACTGTTCATTCGCCATAAACTCTTTTGCTTTTAGCAGTTTATAATCATCTGAACGATAATACAAAAATGAACTTGTTAATTTAACTGCAATCAGTACAAACACAGCAATAAGTGCAATAATAATTATCGTTTTTATTCTTTTCTTACGTTTTTTCAACATTAAAATTTTTTCATCAATTTTTTCAATATACTTGTTGGATTCCTTAAAACCGGCAAATCCCAAAAATAATTTTTTTGTCTTTTCAAGAGCTACAACATTACTGCTATGTCTTATTTCATTGATTGCATTAATATAAGCAATATTCTTTTCGCATTCCGAAATATAATCAGAAGTCTCTTTATAATCTTGTAATTCATAAAATTTAAATAGAATATTTGTGAAGTCATCACTTGTACGTGCCCCATTAAATTTTTTTACTAAGTCATAGTACTTTTCTTCTTTTAGCTTTTCCTTTTTTATTTCACATTCCTTTATTTGCTCATTTGCATCCTTATACTCAGGAATCGTTCGAAACATTTTCTTTGCTTCATTACAGGCTCCTTCTCCCTTTGCATATTTTAAAAGCTCTACAGCTCTTATGTAAATAGGCTCATACTTTAAAAGTTTTACCTGTTCTGCATTTGTTTCATCTGCATATTGTAAAAATCTTTGAAAATTTATATTGTTTTCAAAACCATTATCGCGTTTAATCAGGTCATATATATTTTGCGCACGTAATTGAGCCATCAATTTAAGCAAATATGCTTCCGCACATTCAGGATAAGAATCCAAAATTCTTTCCGCATATTGATCTACTTTCTCCCAATTAGCATCTTCCAAGAACATATTTGCACGTGTTAGTAACGGTTGAATCGCATCGGTCGCTTTTTTATCTATATTGTCTGGATTTTTTTCTTCTTGTGCAATAAATGTATTGTTTGTTTCATCCAGATGTTTATTTATATATTCATGACTTTGATTCATTGGCTGATATGAAACTTGGTTGTTCGACGGCATACTATTACCTATATATGTCTTTTGCTGTTGAATGTTTTGTATCACATAATTTCTAACAACCAAATCATAAATTGCCCCTGCAACACCTATGATTCCACCAAATAGTACATTTAACACCAAGAAAACAATAATAGATGCTAAACGACTCGAATAGTCATTATAAATCTCATCAATTGACATATATAACAGTTTGTCTTTTTTATTTACTCGCTTAATTCCAAATACTATATTCCAAATACCAACAAATATCAAATACCAAAATGCAAAAATAGATATTAATGTTTGTATTCCACCAACGCAAATCCAAATAATTCCACTAACCATTTCTCTTATTCCAATATTTTGCCTAAGCATTTGGCTATTATCAAAAAAATTGCGATTTTGTTGCGATTGATACGTGTAATTGCTATATCCATTTGCCTGGGTTCCGCAATTTACACAGAATTTTGCCTCGTCCATCATTGCATTTCCGCAATGCGCACAGATTTTCATAAATAACACCTCTCCTTCTTCAAAACTTGCCCCTATCATACCACTCCCCTGTCCATTCCCCTTTCTTTTTTTTACACACAAAAAAAGACGGCTCACCGCCGTCTTTCCTATCTCACATCTATTCCAAAACATCCGTCAACGTATACACATCAACACTTCCAAAGCACTGTAGCAGTAAATAATCTAATGGGTATTTATCATCCATCGGACGCATACCGCATAAATTCAGTATGCTGTCTGCCATCGCTACAAATTCCTTTTTCACGACTTCCGGTGACTCTTCTCCTGACTGCTTCAAAACCACATAATGAATCAGGACAAGCAAATCTGCACGGCGTATGTTATGCGTGCGCTGACGCTGTTTACGAATTTCTTTCTCCAATTCCTGTAATTTTGTTTTATCATCCGTCTTACCGGTTCGGCACTTGGTATACGCCTGCAAAAGCCGCATTTCCTTTTCTTTTTGCTTAGCAATTGAACTAATATCAGAAATATATTTCGCATCCACTGCACCAATTTCTTTTTGCAGCAAATTCCGCTTCATATCTCCAAACCGTGTATGTGGGAAATGAATACCATCATAAATTTCTACAATCAAATCCGAGACACGGCGAAGCGGACTATATGCCATCTTCGTCAAAAACTGAATTTCTTTCACTTTTTCTTTGGATAACGGGCTTTTTACCAACCGGGTCTGATTCTTTATAAAACGCCGTATTTCTTTTCCGTAGTCCTCTTCCTTAATGTCATTGCTTTTCAGCCACGAAAAAAATCCGGTGTCTTCTAAGGCAGTAAACAAACATTGTTTGATATCTTTTCTAAAAAAAAACAATGCTTTCTCTAACAATGCCATATAATTTTGATAGGTTGTCATGCTGTAGCCTTTAAATAATGCTTCGTTTTTTCGCATCCACACAAGAAATTCTTTCGTATCAAGATTTTTTACCGGCTCATAACGCCTTAAAATCTCGTCCGTGTGTGCCGTCTGCCGGATAGGCACATTCCAATCGCTGTATTGTTCAAAATAAGCAACCATCTCCTCATACTGCTCATAAGTCATATAATTTTCCAAACCGTACAAAGCAATCATCTCGTGATAATCATTCACTTGAAAATCATGTTCAGAAATGGCATACATAAAATATTCTCTTGTTTCTTCTACAGAAAACCGACAGACAAATGCCAGATGAATAATCTGTTCTCTTTTTGGCATCGACTGTCCATGAATACCAAACCATTTTTGAATGGTTGGACGTGAAGCGATTTTTGCCTTTGACACTTTATCATAAAAGTTATGATAAGCATTTTGCCTGACCTCATCCTCAATTACTTGACTGAGTGGTTTTTCAGTTGTTTTCCATTTTTCAATCATGAAACGGTCGCATTTCATAAAACATTTTTGCATCATTTCATGAAAAATACGTCTCTTTTCTTCCTCTTCCATTTTGTTCTCCTGTTATGACAGTGAATCTAAGTCACCATTAAATTTAACTTTTGATTTCTTTTTCTTTGGCACCGGTTTTGGCGTAACTGTCGGTCTTGGCGTAGCAACAATTTTTTTCTTCCCTTTGCTAATCGTAAGCCGCAGCGTTTTTTTCGATACATCGGAATACGTTTTCCCTGCCGGAATACTCTGTGCAATCACCGTACCTTTCGCCTTTTTGCTGTATTTTGTTTGGAAACGCACGGTCAAACCTTCGTCTTTTAATTTCTTCAGATTCTCTACTGCCGCCTTTTTTTCTAACCCAACATAATTTTCAATTGTAACCGTATATGGTGTTGCTGTTGGCGTTGGTACACTTGTTGCCGGCATTGTTGTTTGAGGGGCAGCCACCACCGGTCTTTTGTTTATTTCCGATTTATTTTGAAAGACAGAAATAACGACCACAAGCAGAACCGCAATCAAGCCAGCTATAAATATTTTTGAAGCAGTTCTTCCTTTTTTTCGCTCTTTTTTCTTATCATAAAAAGTGTCGATTTCACGCATAATATGAGCCGTATTAAAAGGATGATATGTTGTGTTTTGTTTATCAGCATCGGTTGAAAATTCTGATAAATCTTTTTTCTCATACAGCATTTCAAACAATTCATCCATTGTTTGGAACCGGTCTTTCGCATCAACGGAAAGCCCTCGCTCAATCACGTGAATTTCATGGTCACTCAAGCCTGTACCATAAAATTCATGCAGTGGTTTCATATGGTCCGCAATCATTCGTTCAACCGAATCATCCGGGTCAATTCCGGTAACCGCAAAATATATGGTCGCACACAGCGAATAAACATCGGTAAACGCTCCTTGTTTTCCTCGCTGTCTGCACTGCTCAATTGGTGCATAGCCACGCTTATAAACAAGCGTTAACTCCTTATTTCTCTGTTCTTCAAAATTTCTTGCCTCACCAAAATCAATAAGCTGAATACTTCCACCTTTTGTCACCATCAAATTATCCGGACTGATATCACGGTGAATAATTCCTTCTTTATGTATCACGCAGAGAGACTCTATCACAGGTTTTAATTTTGTAAGGATATCTTCTCCCTTCATCGTCCCATAATTTCTAACATATTTTTTCAGGCTCTCGCCCTCAACATATTCCATTACAATATATGAAATCGAATCAACAACAAAAAAGTCACGGGCAGAGGCAATTCCATCCAGTGCATAAAAACGAGCAGCCATCTTCACTTCCCGCTGTGCTACTTTCCGGTCTTTTTCACTGCTGTTTTCATACTCTTTAATCGCCACCGGAACATCAATTAAAGTGTCCATTGCCTTGTAGGTTGTTCCAAAGCCACCACTGCCAAGTGTACACTCAATCACATAACGATTATTTAGTTTTGTTCCTTTTGTTAATTCGTATCCCATGGTTTACTAAATCCTTTTTGTTTTACTCTTACTGTACACTCTTTTTTTGTTTTGCACCCGGTAGCTTCGAATCCGAAAGCTTATCTTTCCCTTTCCGGGTGTGTACTTAAAGTTTAATGCAGTATTCTTCTTAATCTTGTGTTTGGATAAAGGAATTTTCTTGTATTTCTTTTTTCCAAACCGAACCCACATTTGCAAATATGGGTCAGAACATGATTTTAACCGAATACTTATATAATGGATTCCATCCGTTGTTACTTTCCTTTTTAGATTGAATGCCGGTGCTTTTCGTCTCAACATCAGTTTCTTTACATCCGAAAAAACACCATACTGATAATTCTTCCCGTTTAAGTAATAAGCACGCACTTTATAATAATAGTTTTTTGCATACTTTACTTTTGAGTCTGCAAAATTGCATTTATTCTTGAAACCATCTGCTATCTTTTGGTAGCCCTTGTTCTTTTTTGTTGAACGGTAAATCTCATAACCATCAGCCTGCTTTTGGTTGTTCCAAGAAAGCTTAATCTGCTTTTTCTTTCCTGCTTTTAGCTTAAGATTTGTTACTTTTTGCGGGATTGATGGTGCATTTGTACTCCTTGTTTGCGGAGTTTTTGTTGATGTAGCTGCAGCAGGTGTCATACTCGGTGTTGGAGGAGCACTTGGATAAACCGCTCCCTCTTTTGCCACAAATTCAATTCCGGTAACCGTAAGAGAATCTAAATCTTTTGGCCATTTATTCCAACGATAGCTTAATGGTTGTATCGTAATTCCCACAATTGGAATCGCATGTTCGATTTCCTGCCCCCACCCTGTTGTATATATAAAAGAAAGTGGCATGACAACTTCCAACTCCTTTTTCTCACATGGTCTATATTGATACAATGGCTTATTTGCTTCTACACCTTTATAGTCAATTACTGCATCCGAATATCCGTTTAATTCGTCAAAATCAGTTTGTATAACAAATTTAATCGAATCCATTATGTCACTTTCATAATAATTTGCTTTATCATTATATTGAATTCGGTATCGAATTTTTACTTCCTTATAATTTTCTACCCGGTACCAATTCTCATTTAATTCGTCCTTTAAATCAAAATAAATCCAATTTTTATAAAAACTTGTTTGATAACGCGATAAATTAACTTGATAATTTTTTACTGCCCCCGTCTTATAAGACTTATCAATCCCCGTCGAACTTGTCGGATATGGCGTAGGCATAAAATCTACCGGAGTTGATGTTGGCTTTGGCGAGGGCGTTGATTCACCATAACGTACATTCTCATAAGGAATAAATGTTATAGACGTTATTTCCAATTCTTCAATCCCACGTGGCCAACGGCAATTTATATCTTTTGGATCTTTTGGATCATAATCATAATTGCTAATCTGAATTTCAAAAATCAATTTAGCACAATTTAACTTTTCGTCCGTTTCATGCCATGACACATATTGTTTGTTCTTGTTATTTGACGCGTTATTCCTCATAAATTTCAGATCATCTAGGTTATCAAATTCACCATAAATCGAACAATAAATGAGGTCACAATACCATTCTTCTTCACTCACATTTTCCTTAACTCTTGTTTTCTCATCCTTTAATTTTAATTGATAGGTAAATTCAACAGAAGAATAATATTTTGAAATTTCTCTATTAAGCATTGCTCTTGGCATTTCAACACTTATAGCACCACCGGTTACCACCGTGTTTTGTCCGGACAAATCAACAGAAAGCGGCTGTATTTCATCTCCATCTTTATAAGAAACATTATTTTCAACTGCTTTCATCTCTTTTATTTCTCTTTGATTATATGGGCACGCAATACCAATAAACAATGCAACCACAAGAAAAACTGCTATCCTTTTTTTTCGACTCCTCATATTAATACATCCTCCTCTAACTCAATAGTAAAAAAAACTCCTAATAATTATATCATAATTCTGTCCATTTTGCTTTGTATTTTTTATCCAACACAAATAAAAAATATTGTATCTTGTTAATACCACAAAAATATATTATACTTATTGCAACATTATAACATAGGAGATATTATGAAAAACACAGATTACAAATCAACTAATGCATTAATGGAACATCTTAGGCATAACGGAATTGCAATTTCTGGTGAATCTCAAAAACAACAACTTATCAATACGGGATATTTTCATGGCTATAAAGGATACCGCTTTTTTATGTCATCTTCTAAGCAATTACCCTTTAACTCGTACAACGAAATTTATGCAACTATCCAGTACGACACAAAACTCAAATCCCTTTTATACGCTAAGATGATGTTCATTGAAACCGCACTAAAAAACATTGCACTAAATACGATTATGGCTGAAATTGATTCAAATAGTATCTATGATATGTACGACAAAGTAGTCAGTAGTTACAAAAACGCCCCTGCTAATACGCGAAATGACATCAAAAAGAAATATCAAAATAACAAATTGAATTTGCAAGGTTCTATTCAAAATTCAATTGCTGCCGCTTATCGAAAAAACAATCCAAAGATTACCCACTTTTATAATAATATAAATTATAATGAAGTTCCTCTTTGGGCAATTTTCGAAATACTGACTATGGGGGATTTTGGTTGTCCTCTTTCATGTTTAACAAAAGATATGAGAGAAAAAATATCACGAGCAATTGGCATCAATCTTGCCAGTGACACTTATTGTGAATTAATTTACAAATATGTATATGCACTTAAAGACCTGCGTAATGCTATTGCTCATAACGATGTCGTATACGACACTCGATTTAGAAAAATGGATCCCTCTAGACCAATGAAACAATGCCTAAAATTAGAAATGGGACTTCCATATATAAATTTCAAGACTATTGGTGATTATATTATTCTGCTTTGCTATTATTTAAAGCTATTAAAAGTGTCTAAGTCAGAAATCAAAGCCTTTATACGAGAATTTGAAACAATCACAAAAGAATATGAGAACTCAGTTAACCCAAGCGTTTCTGCCATCACCGTTCACCCGGATCTATGTTCTCGTATGACAATCCTAAAAAATTGCATTTAACCCTCTTGCATATTTTTGTTATTTATAGTATATTATAGATAGTAATTGGGGTATGTGTTTGCGGACACATACTTAAAGGAGTCGGAGAAATCCGGCTCCTTTTAAATTGGTTCAAAAAAAGCCACAAGCCAGCCTTCACCAGCTTGCAGCTTACAATACTCAAACTACTTCTTATCTTATTCTTCCGGAACATCCTTAATACTAAAGCTGATACGTCCCATTTTATCTTTGCCAAGGCAGATAACTTTCACTTTATCACCAAGTGTAAGCTCGTCCTCTACATGATTGATGCGGCGATTTGCAATATTTGAGATGTGAACCATTCCTTCTTTGCCGGGAGCAAACTCAATGAAAGCACCAAAGTCTTTAATGCTGACAACTGTTCCCTCAAGAATCTGACCTTTTTCAAAATCAGTTACGATGATTTCGATGAGACGGAGTGCTTCGTCCATTGCCTCTTTGTCTGTTCCGCAAACGGAAACAGCACCATCATCGGTAATGTCGATTTTAACACCGGTGCGCTCAATCAATGCGTTGATTGTCTTACCTCTCTGACCAACAACTTCACCAATCTTAGCCGGGTCAATCATAATCTGTTTAATCTTTGGAGCGTAAGCATTTACTTCTTTTCTAGGCTCTGCAATTGCTTTTGCCATAACCTCATCTAAGATGTAAAGGCGGGCTTCTCTTGTTCTTGCAATAGCCTGCTCCACGATTTCTCTTGTCAAACCATGAATCTTAATATCCATCTGAATGGCAGTAATACCTTTTTTCGTACCGGCAACTTTAAAGTCCATATCGCCGAAGAAATCTTCAAGACCCTGAATATCTGTCAAAATCAAGTAATCATCATCGGTATCACCGGTTACCAAACCAACGGAAATACCAGCAACTGGTGCCTTAATCGGAACACCGGCAGCCATCAATGACAATGTAGATGCACAAATACTACCCTGAGATGTAGAACCGTTGGATTCCAAAATTTCGGATACGGTACGGATTGCATATGGGAACTCTTCTTCACTAGGAAGAACAGGAACCAAAGCACGCTCTGCCAAAGCACCATGTCCGATTTCACGACGTCCCGGTCCTCTGGATGGTCTTGTCTCACCAACGGACCATGATGGGAAGTTGTAGTGATGCATATATCTCTTGGATGTCTTTGTAATATCCAAACCATCTAATTTCTGTTTCTCTGAAAGTGGAGCCAATGTTGTAACATTCAGTACCTGTGTCTGTCCACGAGAGAACAAACCGGAACCATGTACAGTAGGAAGTACATCAACTTCTGCATGAAGTGGACGAATCTGTTTTACCTCACGGCCATCCGGACGTTTGTGGTCTTTCAGAATCATCTTGCGGACTGTAACTTTCTGGAATTTGTAAACAGCTTCATCAATAAAGGAAATCCAGTCCTCATGCTCCTCTGCATAACGCTCTTCCAAACGGTCTTTGATACCACGGATATTTTCTTCACGAACCTGTTTTACGTCAGTAAATACAGCTTCTTCCATAGCTTCCGGTGTAATGAAATTAACCATGTCATTCCACATATCTTCCGGAATATCGAAATGCTCATACTCGTGTTTCTCTTTACCACACTCAGCAACAATCTTGTCAAAGAACTCGATAATCTGTCCATTCAACTCATGAGCACCATAAATTGCCTGAATCATCGTAGCTTCATCAACTTCGTTTGCACCGGCTTCAATCATGATAACTTTATCTCTTGTAGAAGCAACAGTAAGTGCTAAATCAGAAACCTCACGCTGTGCGCTTGTCGGATTGTAAACAAGTTCACCGTCAACCAAACCAACCTGTGTTGCTGCGGTCGGACCATCAAACGGAATATCTGAAATACTGGTAGCCAGTGCAGAACCAAGCATAGCAACAAGTTCCGGTGCACAATCCTGGTCAACATCCATAACTAAGTTTTCCAGTGTTACATCATTTCGATAATCTTTTGGGAACAATGGACGCATCGGGCGGTCAATTACACGACAAGTCAAAATTGAGTTATCGCTTGGTTTTCCCTCACGTCTTGTAAATCCTCCCGGAATCTTTCCGATGGAATACATCTTTTCATGATATTCTACGCTTAATGGGAAGAAATCAATTCCCTCTCTTGGTTTCTCGGATGCTGTTGCCGTAGAAAGGACAACTGTATCACCATAGCGCATAAATGCAGCGCCATTTGCCTGAGCAGCTACACGTCCAATGTCAACTGACAAAGTACGTCCTGCAAGCTCCATTGAAAATGTCTTGTACATACTTTTTCTCCTTTATTTTTATTTCGAGATGCCGAAACCACTGAAAAAACCACTGTATCAATGAGCTTTTCAGAAGTCTCGGTGTCATCTCAATTTACATACAAAATTTATTATACACAATCTTTGCAAAAAAAGCAACTTTCCTTATTCCGGATAACTAATAGCGTCATCGGGCCACTTTAAAACCTCATCGTGAAACATCGGCACACGCATCAGACCGGCTCCAAATAAGTACGCACGGTCACGCTCCGCAATCTCTTCTAACGTACGCCATGCCACACCAATAATTGTCTGTTCGGACTCCGATAATTCCGGGTCAATTCCCTTGTGCGGAACCGCATCATCCGGGATTTCTACCAAAAATGTAAAAATCCGGCTTTCCAAATCCGGTTTGTATTCAATGGCAAGCGGACGCACAATTCTTCCACTTACGCCTGCTTCTTCGTTTAACTCACGTAAAGCTGCTTCTTCCGGTGTCTCATTTTCCTCAATGCCGCCGCCTGGCAGATTAAAGAAATCTCTTCCTTTCATTCTGTGTTCTACAAGCAGTAATTTGCCATCCCGGCAAACCATAGCCTGACTGCGATTTCGTTTCATTTTCTCACCTTTTTAAGAAAAATTTTTTTCATAGAAAGAGTGCCTTCAATCAAACAGTATCCATTTGACGAAAGCACTCAACTCATACAAATTATTTACGCAAACCAAGTTTTTCAATCAGCGCACGATAACCTTCCAAATCTGTCTTCTTCAGATAATCCAAAAGGCCTCTTCTCTTACCAATCATTTTGTACATACCACGACGAGAATGATGATCTTTCTTATTCTCTTTCAAGTGCTCTGTCAAAGTATTGATACGCTCAGTAAGAAGCGCTACCTGAACTTCCGGTGAACCTGTATCATCCGGTGTTCTTCCATAAGCTGCAATAATTTCTTTTTTCTTTTCTGTAGTCATCATTGTGACATACCTCCTAAATATTTTCTTATCACCATTTACTAAGATCCGGTCGGAGTTTCCGCAATCTGAGTAATGGCTATTTGCTATCATAACACAATTTAAGTTCGTTGTAAACCTTTATTTCGTGTCAATCGTAGCAATATCTACTAATGTCAATTCATTTTTCTCAGAATCCTCTAACGCAGTCAAAAGTGCATTTGCCGTATCTAAAGAAGTCAGACAGGTAACACCGGTCTCAATAGAAGTACGGCGGATGAGGAAACCATCGTGGGAATGTTCACCCTGTTTTGGAATATCAATTACCAAATCAATCTCATGACCAAGCAGCAAATCCATCAGTGTCGGGGATTCCTGCTCAATCTTGTTGACACCGATAACCGAAACGCCATTCTCGCCTAAGAACTTAGCCGTTCCGCGTGTCGCATAGATTTCATAGCCAAGTGCCTGGAAACGTCTGGCAACGGAAATTGCTTCGTCTTTCGAGTTATCATTTACCGTAAGAATCATCTTCTTGTATTTCGGAAGATTGATTCCGGCTCCCATAAAGGCTTTGTGAAGTGCCTCATTAAATGTTTTTGCGATACCTAAGCACTCACCGGTTGACTTCATCTCAGGTCCTAAGCTGATTTCTGCACCGCGCAGTTTCTCAAAGGAGAATACCGGCATCTTAATTGCGATGTAATCCGATTTTTTCGCAAGTCCCGGTGTATAACCCATATCCGTGATTTTTTCACCGAGGATTACGCGGGAAGCCAGTTTCACAATCGGAATTCCGGTTACTTTGCTGATATATGGTACCGTTCTTGACGAACGAGGATTTACTTCAATAACAAAAACTTCATCGTTATAAACAATAAACTGAATGTTAATCAAGCCAATTACATGGAGGGATTTTGCAAGTTTTGCCGTATAATCGACTAAAACTTCCTGAACTTCAGGTTTAATGCTCATGGCAGGATAAACCGAAATACTGTCACCGGAATGAATACCGGCACGCTCTACGTGTTCCATAATACCGGGAATCAAAATGTTCTCGCCATCACATACCGCATCAACCTCAACCTCTTTACCCATGAGGTACTTATCAACAAGAATTGGATGTTCCTGCACATGGCGGTTGATAATTGACATAAATTCACGAATATCATCATCATTAATCGCAATCTGCATGCCCTGTCCACCAAGTACATAAGATGGACGGACAAGAACCGGATACCCAAGTTCATTTGCTGCCGCTAATGCCTCTTCTGTTGTAAATACGGTTTTTCCTGCCGGTCTCGGAATCTTACACTGCTCTAAGATTTCATCAAACAGCTCACGGTCTTCGGCCGCATCTACATTCTCTGCACTTGTTCCCAAAATCGGAACTCCCATTTTGAGAAGTGCTTCTGTCAGTTTGATTGCTGTCTGTCCACCAAACTGGACAACCGCACCATCCGGTTTCTCAATATCCACGATATTTTCCACATCTTCCGGTGTCAATGGCTCAAAATACAATTTATCTGCCACATCAAAGTCCGTACTTACCGTCTCCGGATTATTATTTACAATAATTGTCTCATAGCCGCTCTGTGCCAGTGACCACACACTGTGAACCGAACAGAAGTCAAACTCAATACCCTGACCGATTCGGATTGGACCGGAACCAAGAACCATGATTCGTTTTCTGTCCTTATCTTTGGAAACTTCCGTTTCGCTGCCAAACACGCTGTAATAATATGGCGTACTTGCCTCAAACTCAGCCGCACAGGTATCAACCATCTTAAACGAAGCAACGATTCCATTTTCATGGCGCATATCGTGAATCTCACGCTCTGTCATGCCGGTATAGTTAGCAATAACAGCATCCGGGAATTCCATTCGTTTTGCTTCTGCCAAAATTTCCGGTGTCAATGTTTCGTTTTTTAAAGTCTGTTCCATCTCTACCAGATGGGCAATTTTATCAATGAACCACAAATCGATTTTTGTAATGTCATGAATTTCTTCATAGGTAGCACCCTTGCGAATCAGCTCGGCAATAATAAAGATACGGCGGTCATCAACAATGTGGATACGCTCTAGCAGCTCTTCTTTGGAGCGGTCACTGTAACGCCCGATATCCAGACTGTCGATATGCTGCTCCAGTGAACGGAGTGCTTTCATCAACGCACCTTCAAAGTTATCACAGATACTCATAACCTCTCCGGTTGCTTTCATCTGTGTCGTCAAAGTACGTTTTGCCTTGATAAATTTATCAAATGGCAGTCTCGGAATTTTTACAACACAGTAATCCAGTGCCGGCTCAAAACTTGCAAAGGTTTTCTTCGTAATAGCATTTGGAATTTCATCCAGTGTATATCCTAACGCAATCTTTGCTGCTACTTTTGCAATCGGATATCCGGTCGCCTTAGAAGCAAGTGCGGAAGAACGGCTGACACGAGGGTTTACCTCGATAACACAGTATTCAAAACTGTCCGGATGAAGTGCAAACTGCACATTACATCCACCGGTAATACCAAGTTCTGTAATAATATTTAATGCTGAAGTACGAAGCATCTGATACTCTTTGTCACCTAATGTCTGAGACGGTGCTACTACAATACTGTCACCGGTATGCACACCAACCGGGTCAATATTTTCCATGTTACAAACCGTAATACAGTTTCCTGCCGCATCACGCATTACCTCATACTCAATCTCTTTCCATCCGGCGATGCAGCGCTCAATCAAACACTGTCCGACACGGCTCAGACGAAGACCATTGGAGCAGATATCGTGCAGTTCTTCTTCGTTATGTGCGATACCGCCGCCGCTTCCACCAAGGGTATATGCCGGGCGGATAACAACCGGATAACCGATTTCGTTGGCAAACAAAATCGCATCATCCACATGTTCCACGACAATACTTGCAGCAATCGGCTCGTGGATTTTTTCCATTGTCTCTTTAAATTCCAAACGGTCTTCTGCACGCTTAATTGTCTGTGCAGTCGTACCAATCAGACGAACATTTTCCTGCTTTAAAAAGCCGGATTCCTCTAATTCCATCGCAATATTTAACGCAGCCTGTCCACCCAGTGTCGGGAGCACGCTGTCCGGTCTTTCCTTGCGAATCAGTTTCTGAACCACATCAACGGTCAATGGCTCAATGTAAACACGGTCAGCAATATCTTTATCGGTCATAATGGTAGCAGGATTGGAATTAATAAGTACTACTTCCATTCCTTCTTCTTTCAGAGAACGACAAGCCTGCGTACCGGCATAATCAAATTCGGCAGCCTGTCCAATAACGATTGGGCCTGAACCGATTACTAAAACTTTTTTGATTTCATCCATTTTTGGCATTGTATGTATCCTCCTTACTCTTCCATCATCTTGATAAATTCATCAAACAAAACTTCCGAATCCTTCGGTCCGGCACAAGCTTCCGGATGAAACTGAACCGTGAAGATATTTTTCTGTAAATAACGAAGTCCTTCAACTGTGCCATCGTTGACATTTACAAAGGCAACCTCGGCAATCTCTTTTGGCACCGAAGATTCCTTTACCATGTAGCCATGGTTCTGGGAAGAAATGTATACACGTCCGGTTTTTAAGTCCTTGACCGGATGATTTGCTCCGCGGTGGCCATACTTCATTTTCTCCGTGTCACAGCCACAGGCAAGTGCCATTAACTGGTGTCCCAAGCAAATTGCAAAAATCGGAATATCCGATGCATACAGTTTTTTCAACTCTTCAATGACTTCTGTGCATTCTTTCGGATCCCCCGGTCCATTCGTCAGCATAATGCCGTCCGGATGGGAAGCAAGAATCGTTTCTGCTTTCGTTTTTGCCGGGTAAATTGTAACTTCACAGCCACGTTTCAACAAACATCTGGCAATGTTAAATTTCGTTCCAACGTCAAGAATAGCAACCTTCTTTGTAATAGAAATGTTGCTATCGGTATCTAAATCGCCCGGTTTATAGGAAACAATTTCCTTTGTAGTTACTTTGTCAACTACACCGCGAACGGAATATTTTTTAATTTTTTCAAGAACGGCAGATAAATCCTCAGGTTTTTCTGTGGTAATCATGCCATTCATTGTTCCTTTTTCTCTGAGTCGTTTGGTGAGGGCTCTTGTATCAATTCCTTCAATTCCCGGAATGTCCTGCTCTACAAGAAACTGCTGAATACTTTCTTCTTTTCTGAAGTTGCTTCCAAGTCTTGCCAGTTCTCTTACAATAAAAGCATCGGTATTTGACTTTTTCGCCTCTTTGTCTTGATTACAAATACCATAATTACCAATTAACGGATAGGTCATTACTACTGCCTGTCCGGCATAACTTGGGTCCGTGAGCACTTCAAGATATCCTGTCATTGACGTATTAAAAACAATTTCGCTAATGACTTCTTTTTTACTGCCTATGCTTTTTCCGGTAAACACAGTTCCGTCTTCCAGTATCAGATATGCGTTCATGTTATCCTCCTTTAATCGAATGCCAGAATCATCTCCGCAGTTTCCACAAGATTGTTTCCGCTGTCCATACTAAGTTTCTGGATATATTTATGGGCTTCTTCTTCAGACAAATGGTTTCGCTCCATCAGAAGAGCCTTGGCATCATCAATTGATTTTTGTTCTTTTTCGGATCGTTTCCTTGGCTGGTATCTTCTCTTCCTTTTCTCCGCTGCGTAAAGTTCCATTGCCATTGTTTCAATGGTACTTACTAATTCATGCGAATGAATCGGCATAGACAAACACATAATGCTGCCAATTGAGCATTCCTGCAATTTGGCAGGCGATGCTACCAAAAGCATCTGAAATTCCCGCGGCAGATAGCCATACAATTCACTGTAATGCATGTCTGTTAAACGATATCCGCACAACACAATACCGCCGTCACATTCATTGGCGGCTGCAATCACTTGCGATGCACTATTAAATGCTAGTATATCATCATATCCGCTCCGATTCAAAACATTTTTTATTTTTTTCGCATCATCCAGCTTAGGAAACGCTACTATAATGCGCAGAATCGTTCACACCTCCCCGTAGAAAAGTATCAAAATAAGCGGTATCCGGACTAAATTCGGTCCAGATACTTCTCAACTTCCCATGCGGTTACTTGTTCGCAAAATTCATCCCATTCCTGTTTTTTCTTCTGGATGATTATGCGTGACAACTCTTCTCCATATACTTTATGGAAAAATTCGTCTTTTTCAAATGCCTGTACCGCTTCAATCAAAGTTCTTGGCAGAATATCAAATTCCTGTGCCTCCTCTAAATCATCAATACAGGTTGGTGGCTCGATTTTATTGCGGATGCCATCTAATCCGGCAGCTAAACATCCTGCTAAAACCAAATATGGATTACAGGAGCCATCCGGACTTCTCAATGCTACACGCGGTCCCATCTCACCGGTACTTGTCATACGCATAAGCGGAGTACGGTTTTTACGTGACCATGTAATATTAACCGGTGCATTGTATCCCGGCACCAAACGTTTATAAGAATTGATAATCGGATTGTTAATTAAAGTAAGCCCTTTAATATGGCGCATAATTCCACCCATGAAATAGTATGCTGTTTTGCTCAGACCATACTCTTCATCCGGGTCACTAAAAATGTTCTCACCATCTTTGCTCAAGAACATGTTAAAGAACATCGCAGAACCTTTTTTCCCATAATTTGGCTTTGGCATAAACGTAGCATGAAGTCCATGTCTCTTTGCTACGGTACGAACGGTAAGTTTAAATGTCATAATATTATCGGCTGTCTGAATTCCATCATCAAATTTGAAATCGATATGATGCTGGCATACTTCATTGGAGTGATACGAAGATTCCATCTCAAATCCCATCTCGGACAGTGAAAGCACGATATCACGTCTTGCATTTTCTCCGGCATCCACCGGTCCGATGTCAAAAAATCCACCTTTTTCACTGGTGTTTGTCGTTGGTTGTCCATCTTCCGACATATCAAAGAGGAAAAATTCCGATTCCGGTCCGACATTTAACGTATAGCCGTCTTTTGCCGCTTCTTCGATTACTTGTTTTAAAATATAACGGGAATCTCCCATGAAAGGAGTTCCATCCGTATGACGCACATCACAAATAAAACGTGCTACACGGCCTCTCTGCGGTCTCCAAGGGAAGATTGTAAACGTATCCAAATCCGGAACTAAAACAAGTTCATCCACATGCATCGTATCAAACCCATTAATTGCAGCGGCATCAAACGTACATCGGTTATTCAAAATAGAATCCAACTGTTTGGCTGTTACTGCCATGTTTTTCAAAATCCCAAAAATATCCACAAATTGCAGACGGATAAATTCTACATCCTCCTCTTCTACAATACGAATGATATCTTCCTTTGTGTAATGCGACATAGTTTATTCTCCTTTCCATATGAAATCCGGCAGCAGTCCTCTGCCACCGGATAATTGTACCCTTTAATTGAGGTTGGTATAACCCATCAAATCTTTATCAACTTCACGGGCTGCCTCTCTTCCCTCGCGGATTGCCCAGACAACCAAGGACTGTCCTCGGTGCATATCACCCGCTGTAAAGATTCCTTTCTGACTGGTGCTGTATTCGCCCTGCTTCGTCCGCACATTTGTGCGGTCCGTGCATTTTACGGCAAATTCTTTTGTAACATACTCCTCGGAGCCTAAAAATCCTGCCGCAATAAAGACGAGGTCAACATCTAAAATCTGTTCACTTCCCGGAATTTCGCTCATCTGCATCCGTCCGGTCTTTTCATCTTTCTGCCAGTTCAGTTTCACGATTTTAACCTGTTTCAAATCACCTTTACTATCCTTGATAAATTCTTTTACCGTGGTCTCATAGATTCGCGGGTCACTGCCAAAGACAGCGATTGCTTCCTGCTGGCCGTAATCGGTCTTAAGAATTTTCGGCCACTCCGGCCAAGGATTGCTTGCCAAACGGCAAACCGGCGGTTTTGGCATCATTTCCAGCTGAACGACACTTTTAGCCCCCTGACGAATTGAGGAACCAACGCAGTCATTTCCGGTATCACCGCCTCCGATAACGAGTACATTTTTATCTTTGGCATTGATATAATCCGTATACTGCGGATTGCGTAAATGCTTGGTTACTCGTTTCAAATAATCAACGGCAAAATAAATACCTTTGGCATCTCTGCCGGGAGCATTGATGTTACGAGGGTTTGAAGCACCACAAGTCAAAATGATGCGGTCAAATTCTTTTTTCAGCTCATCGGCTTTTACATCCACACCGACATTGACACCGGTACGGAAAACAACCCCTTCTGCTTTCATTACTTCTATTTTACGTTCTATTACCGATTTGTCAAGTTTCATATTCGGGATTCCATACATCAAAAGTCCGCCCGGATAATCCTCGCGTTCAAATACGGTCACGCTGTGTCCACGTTTATTCAACTGGTCAGCAGCCGCAAGTCCGGATGGACCGGAACCTACAATCGCTACTTTTTTGCCTGTACGGACTTTCGGAGGTTTTGGTCCCATCAATCCGTGTTCATAACCATATTCGATAATGGCATTTTCATTTTCCTTAATCGTTACCGGTGAATCATTCAATCCACAGGTACATGCTGCCTCACATGGAGACGGGCAGACACGGGAAGTAAATTCCGGAAAATTATTTGTCTTAAGCAGTCTGCCAAGTGCCTGTTCGTATCCGTTACGATAAACCATATCATTCCACTCAGGAATTAAGTTGTTTAACGGACAGCCGCTTGCCATACCACCAATCATCATGCCCGACTGACAGAACGGAACACCGCAGTCCATACATCTGGAAGCCTGCACACTGCGCTCCTCTTCACTCATCGGTACATGAAATTCATTGAAGTTTTTAATGCGTTCAAGTGGCTTTATCTCAAGGTTGTTCTCTCGTTTATATTCCATAAATCCGGTTGGTTTACCCATTGTAATCATCCTTTCTTTCTTCGTTTTCAAAAAATCTTAGCGTGCTTTTTTCAACTGGTAAAATGCTTCAATCTGTGCCTGCTCATTGCTCAGTCCCTTTTCTTCCATCTGGGCAATTGCCTGTAACATTGCCTGATAATCATGAGGAATGATTTTCTTGAATTTTGGCAGGTACTCACTAAAGTTTGCTAAAATTTCTTTACCACGTTCCGAATCGGTTGCTTCTACATGCTCACGAATCATATCTTTCAACTGCATAACGTCGTATTTATCCGTTACTGCATTGGATGATACCAGCTCTTTATTCAGTTTGAGATACAAGTCACTATTTTCATCCAGTACATAAGCGATACCTCCGCTCATACCGGCTGCAAAGTTCTTTCCGGTCGGACCTAAGACAACGACACAGCCACCTGTCATATATTCACAGCCGTGGTCGCCAACACCTTCTACAACAGCGTGTGCACCGGAGTTTCTGACACAGAAACGCTCGCCTGCCATACCGTTGATATAAGCCTCACCGCTTGTCGCACCATACAAAGCAACATTACCGATGATAATGTTATCTTCTGCTTTGTACTGTACATTTTCCGGTGGAAAGACAACCAGTTTACCACCGGAAAGTCCTTTTCCGAAGTAATCGTTACTGTCACCTTCCAATGTCAGCGTAAGTCCTTTTGGAATAAAGGCACCAAAACTTTGTCCGCCGCTTCCGATACATTCTACCGTAAAGGTATCGGCCGGTACATCGTCTCCTAAGTTCTTTGTGATTTCAGAACCAAGAATTGTGCCAAGTGCACGATCCACATTGCTGATTCTTGCACTAATTTTTGCCTTTTCTCCGGTTTCCAGCGCATGCTTAAATTTCTTTAAGAATACTTTCTCATCCATTGTCTTTGACAATTTAAAATCATACGCATCTTTCGGATTATATAAATGTTTTTTATCTTTTGCAAATGGATTATCAATAATTGCGGACAAATCCAGTTTCTTCGTTCTCTCATCATCCTGAATGTCATCACGCACTTTCAATAAATCCGTACGTCCAATTAACTCATCGAGCTGTCTTACTCCAAGTTTTGCCATCAGCTCACGAACTTCTTCTGCGATAAAACACATGAAGTTTTCAACGTATTCCGGTTTTCCTTTGAATCGTTTTCTCAGTTCCGGATTCTGGGTTGCCACACCAACCGGGCAGGTATCCAGATTACATACACGCATCATCACGCATCCCATCGTAACAAGCGGTGCGGTTGCAAAACCATACTCTTCAGCACCAAGCAATGCTGCTACCATAACATCACGGCCGGTCATCAGTTTACCATCTGTCTCAATCACAACTTTTGAGCGGAGTCCGTTCATCATCAGTGTCTGGTGTGTCTCGGCAAGACCAAGCTCCCAAGGAAGTCCGGCATTGTGAATCGAACTTGCCGGAGCTGCACCGGTACCACCATCGTAACCGGAAATCAGGATGACGCCTGCACCGGCTTTTGCTACGCCGGCAGCGACTGTACCAACACCTGCTTCCGATACCAGTTTTACGGAAATTCTGGCATTGGTATTTGCACATTTCAAGTCGTAAATCAACTGTGCCAAATCCTCAATCGAGTAAATATCATGATGAGGCGGCGGGGAAATAAGGGATACACCCGGTGTTGAAAGTCTTGTTTTTGCAATCCAAGGATAAACTTTTCCACCCGGCAGATGTCCGCCTTCACCCGGTTTTGCTCCCTGTGCCATCTTAATCTGAATTTCTTTTGCACTTACCAAATAATGAGAGGTGACACCAAATCGTCCGCTTGCCACCTGTTTAATTGCGGAGCAGCGGTTCAAACCGTCTTTTCCAATGGATAGACGCTCTAAACTCTCACCGCCCTCACCACTGTTGGATTTACCGTGTAAGCGGTTCATCGCAATCGCTAATGTCTCATGTGCTTCCTGTGAAATAGAACCATAAGACATCGCACCGGTTTTGAATCGTTTGACAATGCTTTCAACCGGCTCAACCTGCGAAAGCGAAATTCCCTTCTTCGGGAATTTGAAGTCTAACAAACTTCTCAAATTCATGAAGCGGTCTTCATTATCAATTTCTCTTGAATATTCTTTAAATAATTTATAGTCTTTCTGCCAGGTTGCCTGCTGTAAAAGATGAATCGTCTTTGGATTATAAAGATGATCTTCTTTTCCACTGCGCGACTTGTGCATACCCAGACTGTCAAGTGTTGTATCGTTACCAAGATCCAATGGGTCAAAAGCACGCGTATGAAGGTGTTCTACTTGTGTCTCAATATCCTGAAGCGAAATACCACCGATTCTGGATACCGTGTCGGTGAAGTACACATCTGTCACTTCCTTGGAAATGCCAATCGCCTCAAAAATCTTGGATCCCTGATAAGACTGAATTGTTGAAATACCCATCTTTGATGCAATTTTTACGATACCGTGAAGGATGGCTGAATTGTAATCATCCACAGCAGCATAGTAATCTTTGTCAAGCATGTTGCAGTCAATCAAGCGTTTGATGGTATCCAGCGCCAGATATGGGTTTACGGCGCAGGCACCATAACCTAATAAGGTGGCAAAGTGATGAACTTCTCTTGGCTCTGCACTCTCTAAAATCATAGCAACACTCGTTCTTTTCTTTGTGCGTACCAAATGCTGCTGCATTGCGGACACCGCCAACAAAGAAGGAATTGCCACATGGTTTTCATCGACACCACGGTCTGAAAGAATCAACACATTAACACCATCTTTGTAAGCTCTGTCTGCTTCCAAAAACAGTCGGTCAATTGCCTTTTTCAAAGAAGTATTTTTATAATAAGTAATCGGAATAACACCAACTTTGAATCCCGGCACATCCATGTTTTTAATTTTCAACAAATCCGTATCGGTCAAAATCGGATTCTTAATACGAAGCACACGGCAGTTTTCCGGCTGCTCATGTAACAGGTTTCCGTCCTCTCCAATATAAGTTGAAGTTGATGTTACTACTTCCTCACGAATCGCATCAATTGGTGGGTTTGTTACCTGTGCGAAACGCTGTCTGAAATAATTAAACAACGGCTGTGGCTGTTTGCTAAGCATCGGAAGTGGTGTGTCATGTCCCATGGCTGCAATCGGCTCGCCACCATTTTGAGCCATTGGAAGAATGGAATTTTTCACTTCTTCATATGTGTAACCGAATGCTTTCTGAAGTTTTCTCCGCTCCTCATTGCTGTAGTGCTCCACGCGGTGGTTCGGAATGTGAATGTCTTTTAATTCTACCAGATTGCTGTCTAACCACTCACCATAAGGACGGCGGGATGCATATGTCTCTTTCAAAACATCATCATCCACCAATTCTCCTTTTACCGTATCAACCAAAAGCATTTTGCCCGGTCTTAAACGGTCCTTTTTAATGACATGTTCTTCACTGATTGGCATAACACCGACCTCGGAAGAAAGAATCAATTCATCCTCATCCGTAATATAATAACGGGAAGGACGCAGACCGTTTCGGTCAAGCACGGCACCAACCAAATCGCCATCTGAGAACAAAATGGAGGCCGGGCCATCCCATGGCTCCATCATCGTTGCATAATATTGATAAAAGTCTTTTTTCTTTTCACTGATATAACGGTTGTTTGCCCAAGGCTCCGGAATTGTAATCATTACGGCAAGTGGCAGTTCCATACCACTCATTACCAGAAATTCCAGTGTATTATCAAGCATTGCTGAGTCTGAACCGCTGGCATTGATAACCGGAAGTACTTTGTGAAGTTCTCCTTTTAACTGCTCGGATTCCATCGTTTCCTCACGGGCAAGCATCTTATCTGCATTACCAAGAATGGTGTTAATCTCACCGTTGTGTACAATAAATCGGTTTGGATGAGCACGCTGCCAGCTCGGCTGTGTGTTTGTCGAGAAGCGGGAATGTACAATCGCAATCGCGGATTCATAATCGACATCCTGCAAATCATCGAAGAATAAGCGAAGCTGCGAAACCAAAAACATTCCTTTATATACAATTGTACGGGAAGAAAGTGAAACCACATAAGTATTTTCATTGGACTGCTCAAAGACACGTCTTGCAATGTATAATTTACGGTCAAAATCCAGTCCCTTTTCAACTTTCTTTGGTTTCTTTACGAAACACTGCATGATATACGGCATACATTCCACGGCACGTTTTCCAAGAATATCCGGTGCAATCGGTACTTCACGCCATGCAAGAAATTCCATTCCCTCTTTGGCAATGATGTTTTCAAACATTTTCTTTGCCTGATTTCTTTTTAACTCATCCTGTGGGAAAAAGAACATACCGACACCATATTCACGCTCTCCTCCGATGTCAATACCAAGCTTTTCTGCTACTTTACTGAAAAACTTATGAGAAATCTGTAAGAGAATACCAACACCATCTCCTGTTTTTCCTTCGCCGTCTTTTCCTGCGCGGTGTTCAAGATTGGCAACAATCTCTAACGCATTTTTTACGGTACTATGCGTTTTCTTTCCTTTAATATTAACAATTGCGCCAATACCGCAGTTATCATGTTCAAACCGAGGGTCATACAAGCCAATCGGTTTCCGTTTACATTCTTCTACATATTCACTCATCGAAATTCCTCCTTGTATTTGACGTATGGAATAGTCACTCATGTTCCCGTCTGTCAAAAATATTTTTTGACTACAAAAGGCGTCAAAAGAGTATAGTTCAATACTCTTTTGACGCCTTTGTCTTTTCACATTATATAACAGGAAAAGTAAAAACGCAAGAAAAATTTTTCAATAAGCAGTAAATAACCGAAAAACGTTTATTCACCTTGTTCTTCTTCCAGTTCCTGCATCACTTCTTTTTCCGCTTCGTCCTTAAAGGTCTCGATTGTTTCCTGATTTAAAATTGGCAGATCATCCAGTGATTCCAAGCTGAAGTAGCGAAGAAATTCTTCTGTCGTACCAAATAAAATCGGCTTTCCCGGTGCATCCAGTCTTCCGGCTTCTGCAATCAAGCCATATTCTACTAATTTATTTACCGCATGACTGCACGATACCCCGCGGATTTTTTCAATTTCCAAGCGGGTAATCGGCTGCTTATAGGCAACAATAGATAACGTTTCCAAAAGCACATCCGTCAAAACATGTTTTTTCGGAATATGAGCTACCTTAATCAGATACTCATACATTTCCGGCTTTGTACACAACTGGAAAGAGCCATCTAACTCAATGAGATGAATTCCTCTGTCTTCTTCATCATACCTGGTCATCATACTGCGAATAATTTTGCGCACGGTATCTTCATCATGGTCTACGGCAGCAGCCAGACGTTCAATCTCGACAGCCTCTCCCATGGAAAATAATATTGCCTCCACAACGGCTTCTAACTTTTTTATATTCACTGTTCTTCCTCCTGCTCCTTGCCGGGATTATATGTAATGATAATGTCATCAAATAACTTGTCCTGTTCAATCGTAAACTTCCCGGTTTTCATCATTTCCAATATACCTAGAAATGTGACAATCACATAACTTTTTCCGGAGCCGTTTTCCAGCACTTTACGAAAGCTGAACTTTTTATGCAGCATCGCATATTCCTCCAAAAAAATCATGTGGTCTTCTATGTTAATTTCTTCTTTTTCAATCTTGCCAAACTCACTTCGGATTGGATCGATTTTGTCCACCTGCTTCTGCATCACGGAATCAAAAATGGTTTGCAGTTTTCGAAGCGTTACATCGGAAAGCAATTCCTCATAATCGACTTCATCTTTATAGTTTTTTATCTCGTCCGGAATCGAAGGTTCTTTAAAAAAAACTTTTCCGGCATCTACCTGTCTGTCCTTTAATTCAAAGGATGCATATTTGTACATTTTATATTCTAAGAGCCGTTCCACAAGTTCTTGTCTTGGATCTTCTTCCTCTTCCTGTTCCTCTTCTTCTGCCGGCAAAAGCATCTTGGATTTGATTTTTACAAGCGTCGCCGCCATCACAAGGAACTCGCTCATGACGTCCATATCTTTGGTGTCCATTTTTCTGACATAATCAAGATACTGCTCCGTAATGAGAACAATCGGAATGTCGAAAATATCTACTTTATTCTTTTCAATCAAGTGAAGAAGTAAGTCCAACGGACCATCAAACACTTCTAACTTTACTTGCAGTTCCATCTGTTTTGCCCCCTTAGCAAATGTACACTTTTTTTAGCGTTACCTATCTATAATACCCTATTTAGACTTATCTTGGCAAGTGATTTTTATGACGCTTATCTCCGGGCGGTTAAAAAAACGAAGTTTAATATGGTGAAGTCCCATCCCCCGGCTGAGTATCATCTTTTTCCCGTTTTCCTCAAACTCACCGGAATCATACTTTGGAAAAAGTCGAAGGCTCGGCGAAATCACGCCGCCAATCCACGGCAGCCTCATAATGCCACCATGGATATGTCCGCTTACCGTAAGGTCAGCTCCCCACGCAGCATAATAAGGAAAATACTCCGGGTTGTGTGCAATCAAAATAGAAAATGTATCCTTTTTCGGACTTCCCAAAAGTTTTTCTACTTCCTCTTTTGAAAAATTCCGCTTCTCCCAAAATTTATGATACCAATATTCCGGCAAATCCAGCCCATAAATATCCATTTCGTCCAGTTTTTCTGTTGCATTTGAAAGATAATGAATCCCTAAATTTTGAACCGCCCGGATAAAAGACTCATACTCCGGCATGCGAATCTCATGATTACCGGGCGCATAATAAACCGGCGCAATCGAACGAATCCCTTTTAAAAACTCGATTACACAATCTGTTCGTTTTCCGTTTTTCACCGTCATATCTCCCGCGAGCAAGAGAATGTCAGGATTCTGTTTTTGTATCATTTGCAAATATTTATCCTTTTTGCCTCCCACACAACAAGCGTGTAAATCCGTAAGCAAAACCACTTTTTTCTCTTCTTTTATTTTTGGTGATTGAATCGAATACTCTTTCGTTGTCGGAAAATAATTTTCCAAAACACCGTCAAATAATAAAAGAACTGCTATACCTAGAAAAATCATGATAACTGTTAGCATACAACTGCCCCCGACATCTTTTTTAATGATATTATAACATATCTGGAAGTGATTGGCACTTAGAAAGTAAAAAAAGGAAAAGAAATTCAATTCGCGAGAGACTATAACGCGAAGCGTTATCCCGTCTCGATACGAATGAATTTCTTTTTCTTTTTTCTTACTATTCTAGTTTGCCAATCTCCTGATTTCTTTCGCAGCGGCTACCATGTTCCGCAGGCTGGCATCTGTTTCTTTAACACCTCTGGTTTTCAAACCACAATCCGGATTTACCCAGAGTTTATCCGGCTCAATCTTTTCAAGCATTCCTTTTAATGCTGTCACAATTTCTTCGACTGACGGTACACGTGCCGAATGGATATCGTATACGCCCGGTCCAACCTCTGTTTCAAAATGATTGTCACGGAGAGCATCCAAAATCTGCAAGTCTGACCGGGATGCCTCAAATGTAATCACGTCCGCATCCATATCGTCAATTGCCTTGATAATATCATTAAACTCACTATAGCACATATGTGTATGAATCTGTGTTTCCGGTTTTACCCCGCTGTGCGTGAGACGAAAAGCAGGGATTGCAAAATCCAGATATTCCGAGTACCAATCCGATTTACGAAGCGGCAGTTTTTCGCGAAGAGCTGCCTCATCAATCTGAATCATACGAATACCATTCTTCTCCAAATCAAGCACTTCATCTCGGATTACAAAGGCAATCTGCATCATGGATTCTTCGATGGAAATATCTTCTCTAGGGAAGGACCAATTTAAAATCGTAACCGGTCCGGTCAACATTCCTTTCATAATTTTATCGGTCTGTGACTGTGCAAATACGGACCAGTCCACGGTTATCGGTTTGTCGCGGTACACATCGCCCCAGATAATCGGCGGTTTTACACAGCGTGTGCCGTATGACTGCACCCATCCGAGTTTGGTAAACAAAAATCCCCCTAAAGACTCACCAAAGTATTCCACCATGTCATTTCTTTCATATTCACCATGGACAAGTACATCCAATCCAATCTCTTCCTGCCAGCGGATACATTCTGAAATCTTTTCACGGTTAAAAGCTACATATTCTTCTTTCGTTTTCTCGCCTCTACGGTAAGCCGAACGATTTGCTTTTACATCTTTGGTCTGCGGGAAAGAACCAATTGTTGTCGTTGGGAAAATCGGAAGACCGAGAACCTCTTTCTGTCTCTTCTGACGTTCCTTTCTCGCAGGCGTTCTCACATAATCTTCATCCTTCACTTGTTTTAGGCGATTTTTCACTTCTTCCTTTACGCAGTCTCTTCCTGCCAAAAAAAGACTTTCATTTACCTTTAACAAAACGGAATCTAAAAAGTTCTCATTCTCTGCAAGTACCTTCAAATCACGCAGTTCCGATAATTTTTCTTTTGCAAAAGCAAAGTGCTTTTTATATTCATCGGACAATTCTTTCTCCTGTTCTATTGTGTAAGGAACATGAAGTAAAGAACATGAAGTCGACAACACCGTGTGAATCCCTTTTTCCTTCAACTCTTGCAGTGCCTGGAGTGTTTCTTTATAATGATTTTTCCAAATATTTTTACCATTAACCAATCCAGCAAACAATATTTTATCCTTTGGAAATCCATACTGTTCTATCAATTTTTTCGTCTGTTTTCCTTCCACAAAGTCCAGACCAACTCCTGCAAATGGCAATTGAATCAAATCCTGATATACATCACGGACATCACCAAAATAGGTCTGTACCAATACCTGACAGGACTGTGCCGATGGCAGAATTTCAAAATAAATCTTACGAAACAGTGCTAAATCCTGTTCTGTCATATCAAAAACCAAGGACGGCTCATCGAACTGAATCCACGAAACCTCATTTTTATCGCAAAGTTTCAGCAATTCCTTATATGCCAAAATGACATCATCGACAAAATCCTCTGCCGTTTTTGTACCGGTATAACGGCATAATTTCAACAAGGTATATGCTCCCGGCACAACCGGTTTTACCAAAATTCCGAGTTCTTTTGCTTCCTCAAACTCACTTAGGAGTTTTTTTCCGGAAAAAGAAATGACCGTATCATCCTCAACCTCCGGAACAATATAATGGTAATTTGTATTAAACCATTTTTTCATTGCCAGTGCCTTTACATCTCCCGCTTCCCCCTGATAGCCACGTGCCATAGCAAAATATGTGTCAAGCTCTGACAAATTCAACTCCTGATAACGCTTTGGGATAATTCCGCACATAACAGCGGCATCCAAGATACCATCATAATAGGAAAAATCATTGCAGGAAATATAATCAATTCCTGCCTCTTTTTGTATTTTCCAGTGTGTTTTTCGCAAGGTTCTCCCTGTTTCTAACAATTCTTCTTCTGTTATTTCATTTCGGAAATATTTTTCCGATGAAAATTTTAATTCGCGCAATGCCCCAATCCTTGGAAATCCAATAACGGCTGTTTTCATAATATCCTCCTTCAAATCATTTTTTCAATCCTAGAATTTAAATTCATTATAACCTCTCATGTTTTGTTTGTATAATACCGAAAACCAGCGCTTTTATATAGTTTCAAACTATAGTCATATTTTTTCCTTCCACGCCATAGGATGTAACAGATTCTTTGAAGACAGGATGAAAAACCAACATGAAACAACTTTTGGGAATTTTTATATTGGCAGTTTTATCATTATTTTTTGCGGCTCCATTTTCCTATGCCCAGTCTAAAGCTCCTGCCGGGAGCACCGAATCTTCCAGTGGTCAAGCTGTAAATCTTACTGCAAAAGCAGCTGTTTTGATTGAAGGAAATTCCGGAGAAATCATTCTGGAAAAAAATAAGGATACCGAGCTTGTACCAGCCAGCATCACAAAGATTATGACGTTGACCTTGATTATGGAAGCTTTGGAAGAAGGAAAAATTCAACTCACCGATTCTGTCAGTGTAAGCGAATATGCTGCCAGCATGGGTGGCTCACAAGTATTTTTAGAACCAAATGAAACCCAGACAGTAGACACCATGATTAAATGCATCAGCATCGCCAGCGCAAATGATGCCGCTGTTGCCATGGCAGAAAAAATTGCCGGTTCAGAGCCAAATTTTGTAAAGAAAATGAACGAAAAAGCAAAAGAACTTGGCATGAAACACACACAATTCAAAAACTGTACCGGTCTGGATGACGATATCAAATCCGGGCATTTTTCCAGTGCCTATGACGTAGGTCTTATGTCCCGCGAGTTAATTATGAAACATCCCGGCATTTCCAAATATTCAACCGTATGGATGGACACAATTACCCACAAAACAAAAAAAGGTGAATCACAGTTTGGTTTAACAAATACAAACAAACTTGTACGTTTTTATGATGGAATAACAGGATTAAAAACCGGATCAACCAGCAAAGCAAAATACTGTCTCAGCGCAACAGCAAAGCGAAATGGATTAAATCTGATTGCTGTTGTAATGGCTGCACCGGACCATAAAGTCCGTTTTTCAGAAGCCCAGGCATTATTAGATTATGGATTTGCCAACTGTTCTCTCTATCAGGACGATTATTCCGGCATGAAGTTTAACTCTCCTTCTGTCCGTGGTGGAATCCCTGAAAAATTAACGGTGTACCCCAAAAAATCATTTTCACACACGTTTACTGCTGCTTATGACAAAAATAAAATCAAAAAGAAGATAACATATCAGGAATTAAAGGCTCCAATCAAAAAAGGAACCGCCGTAGGATTTATCACTTATTCCTATCAGGGAAAAACGCTTGGCAAAGTTCCCCTCCTTGCTATGCAGGACATAAAAAAAGCCGGCTACACCGACTATTTACTGATGGCACTTGACCGGCTGCTGATGGCGGGGTGATGGAAAAAAAATCAATTTGTGAGAGACGGGATAACGCTTCGCGTTATAGTCTCCTACAAATTGATTCCTTTATTTTTCTATTTTCTCTTGAAATAGAACTAAAGCAATGTTATATTATAAGTAGAAAAGATGCCACCGATAGTGACGGTTGGCCCGATACAAATGTTAAGCTTTAGAAAAGCCGCTCAGTTTTCTCAGGACCAGGGCGGCTATTTCTGTGTCTTATTACTATCCTCACCAAAGGAATATCCTAATCCAAAGCAGGTTAAACCAAAGCTTACTACTGCGATAAAATCAACAATACTCATAAGGCTTAGCCCTCCTTTCCTTTGATTCCCATTCGGGTTTCTATGTAATCGGAGGGTCACAGTCCCTCCGTAGAGGGCCAACCGCCTACCGTTATGGTGGCATCTGCTTTAAGTTTACCATGAATACTTTCTTATTTCAATCAACTTTACCACTTTTACTAACATTTTTTTACACTACTCATTATATTCTCTACGAGTATTCTTTCTCATCTCACCTATCTGCCTCATACATTTTCCTACATCTGCTCAATATATTTGTCATGGCCAAGTTTATCCAGTTTCTCTGCCTTTGCCATAACGCCATCTTTCATTTCTTTCTTATAATCTTTTAACTTAGCACGCAAATCTTTATCGGAAATTGAGAGCATTTTAGCTGCTAAAATAGCGGCATTTGCTGCTCCATCGATAGCGACAGTAGCAACCGGAATACCGGATGGCATCTGTACAATCGAATACAAACTGTCGACACCGCCAAGGCTCTTTGTATGAATCGGGATACCAATAACCGGAAGGTCAAATAACGCCGCACACATACCCGGAAGATGAGCAGCACCACCGGCTCCTGCGATAATCACTTCAACGCCACGCTCTTCTGCTTTTGTTGCGTAGTCAACAAATACATCCGGCATACGGTGAGCCGAAATAATCGTCATCTCATATTCAATTCCAAATTTCTCAAGCATATCTGCTGCTTTTTTCATAACCGGAAGGTCTGAATCACTTCCCATTAAGATACCTACTTTTGCCATCTTGCAATTCCTCCTGCATTCATTCATTTTAATCTAAAACTTCATTCAGACGTTCTGTTCCCGGAAGAACAAACCGTCCATTCCTTATCAGTGTAACGGTTTCACCCGTTTTTGTAAAGACAATTATATCACCAAGTTCATCATACGGAATCGTAACATCTGTGTGGCAGTTAAAATATGCCTTGGAAATATCCGTATTTCTGAGAGCCGAGCACTCGTTTTCTTTTGCAATAATTTCTTTTCCGTCCGGGTTGTGCAAAACCACATCTTCACTCATAGAATAACAGGTATCACCAAGAGCAAAATGCGGTCCTGTCTTTTCTGCAATCAAAATCGGCAGTTTTGCCTCAATGCCAAACTTTCTTCCCATCACATAGGCTGTCGTATTCGTACCAATGGCAAACTCGCCAATTGGCAGTGTCTCACGGTTATGAAGAATATTTTCCTTGATATATTTTCTTCCTTCCTCTTCCTTTTCATAATTGGAGCAGGAATAAGAGGTAACCATACCATCCGTAAAGGAAAATTCCAGATTTTCATAACGCAGTTCATTTAGATAAACCTGTGTCACATGAAGCACGCCATTCGTTCCCGTCAGTTTCGGAGAAGTAAACACCTCACCAACCGGAATATTGACATCTGCCAGACAATTTTCAAAATTTGTCTGTTTTACAGGCTCCGTCAATTCGTGCAGACGAATCCAAATATCCGTGTAGTTTTTACCTCGTCCTGTCACATGAACTTTTTCGCCCAAATCCAGTGCATCAATTAAGTGCTGCTGAATTTGTTTGTATTCTTCCATGTCCAGTGTATTGACCTTTACTGTTTCCTCAAAAATATCTTCGAAATCCTCACCAATTTCCGGAATCGGATAGGCGATAATCGTGAAGCTGTAAGAGTCTTGAGGAATATACCGGTTTTGGAGCAAAGAATAATCTCTGCGGTAAGAAACCGAAAGCTCCTCCTGCTCTTTTTTATACGCCGGACTTTCCTTTTTCACTTTCGGAGAAAATAATTTCTCCCCAAACACTTCAATCACTGCCGGTCCGGCATACAAAGAAGCCTCTTCCCGATACGATTCAAATACTTTCTCAGAGATTTTTAATCTTTCCTGCACCAGTGCATGATTCAGATACAAAGCATCGTCAAAACGATGATCATACTGATACTGTTTATTCGGCGATGTGCTGACAACACCAACAGCCTGCGTATTTGTCTTTCTTGTAAATACCGGCTTTAATCCCATTTTCTCAAACTGTAAAACCGCCTGTCTTACCATTGGCTCAAAACCAATGTGATAACGAATCTGCACGGTCTTTTTCTTCGTCAAATCAATCCCCGCAATTTCAAAGCCCTTGCGATAGCCTTCCGTATAAGTAGACGCCATGGCTAAAAGTTTTTCGATTGGCATTTTCCCTAAGAACTCCGCCATCCGAATTTCATTCTCCGTAATGTATTCCCCATAGCGGTACAAATAATCGGTATTTGAAAAATCACTCTTCATCACAATATTGTAAATCAGTGTTTCTTCCGGGCAAAGCAAATCGTGAATGTTTTTCTCAATGCGGTCCTCTGCATAATCATGAACATCGTAGTAAATCGTCTCTTTCAGGTAGCGCTCGGTTTCCTCCTCCAAAGATAATACAGAAACCACCTGCAAAAACAACTCCATGCATCTTGTTACTTCTTCTTCATCCTCTTCAAACGCCGCGACAATACTATCGCGGAATCTGGCATAAAACCAACACAGATACTGTCCGATCTTTTCTCCAAATTTCTCAACACAATATGCCGGATTTGCGTACGAAGTTTCATAATTATCCCCCGCTATTTCTTCGTAAAGATTCTCTGTCCATTCTTTTCGCTGTTTTGCGTATTCTGTACCATCCATTACATGAAAAATCGTCACAAATAAATGTGCCGCTTCTCTGATATAATCACCAAATGCGCCGTCAATCTCCGTCTCCAGTTCCATAATACGATTTTTTGCAAGTTCGTATCGCTCCATCTTTTTATTCTCCTTTATTCCAATAATTCAAAATTCAAATTCAGCAAATGCTCATTAATTTCCATAACGCTCATCTTTCTGCTGATTCCATATAAAATAATGCTGTCCCGCTGATTACGCGGATACAGAACCGGCAGTTTCCATGACCGAAGCAGCCTCTGCGTCTGCTCCACGGTAAGCTCAAATGCAATGCAGAGTGCTATCACTTTGCCCTGCGACGGATTTTTCCGCTCACCATTTATAATATGGTACACATAAGAGCGTTCCAAACCACTCCGCCTGATAATATCCGTGGGCTGTAAATTTTTCGTAACCAAAAGACGATTCAAATAGTCTCTGCTGTCAAACTCGTCAAACTCATCCTTGTTTTCATTGGCAAACGACTCAAAATCCTGTTTCGTCGTCGCGATTTCATGTAACAGTTCTCCTGTCGATTTCTTCGATTTCACCTTGGTATTCTCCCCAATTCTTCCACAATTTAACAAACAAATTATAGTACACAATTAAAAAATAGTCTATAGTTAGAATTTTTTTTTGCCGAAATGTGTTTTTTGTGGTAAAATATATATAAAATTTTAAAGAAATGAAATGAAGGGAATGGTTTTTATGGAACTTAAAGAATTTATGGACATATCCAAACTGCAAAAAATTCAGGACAATTTTTCCGACGCTACCGGCCTTGCTGCAATTGCTGTCGGAAATGACGGACAATATTTAACAGAGGGCAGCAATTTTACTGAGTTCTGCATGAAGTACACACGTGGTTCAAAAGAAGGAAACCGCCGCTGTGTCAAATGTGATAATGAAGGCAGCGGAACTTACTTCTGCCATGCGGGACTTATGGACTTCTCAGTCGATATTAAAGTAGGCGATGAAAAAGTGGGCGCAATTATCGGAGGACAGATTCTTCCGGAAGCCCCGGATGAAGAATCTTTCCGCAAAACAGCAAGAGAACTTGGCATTAATGAGGACGAGTATATCGCCGCACTTAATAAAGTGACAATCAGTTCTGAGGAAAAAATCCGAGCTGCCGCCAATCTTTTAGAATTAATTGTAAACCAGTTAGTCAATCTGGAATACTACAAATACACAAACGCTTCCCTGATGCATGCATTGCAGGAAAAAACGCAGGAGTCAGCCTCCTTTGTCGATGTCATTAACAAGGACACCAGCCAGTTGAAAGCAATTTCCAGTAAACAGCGTATGCTTTCTCTGAATGCAAGTATTGAAGCTGCCAGAAATGGTGAAGCCGGTGCCGGATTTGCCGTTGTTGCAAACAGCATGCAGGATTTAGCCGAACAGTCCGCTGCCATTTACAATAACATTGAAGAATCCGTTCAGGGAATCACAGACACATTCTCTGAGTTAATCAACATTTTTAACGACTAACCGTGAAAAAGTACATAATCCGGCAAATAATAATACCGGAAAAACAATAGCAGTTAATATTCCCAGGCGCAGATTACCGGAAAACGCACTGGAAACAAATCCAACGAGGGTCGGTCCTCCGGAGCATCCTAAGTCTCCGGCAAGTGCAAGCATTGCAAACAGGACCGTCCCTCCTCTTTTTATGGCTGCCGATGCCTTACTGAAAGTCCCCGGCCACATAATTCCCACAGAAAATCCACAGATCGCACAACCAATCAGTCCAACTATCGGAACCGGCACAAGGGAAATGCACAAATACGAAGCAACGCACAGTACACAGCTTCCTTTCATAAATCGGTCTAAATTAAGTTTTTCACCGTATTTTCCATAAATCAAACGCGACAATCCCATCAAAACAGAAAACATCATCGGTCCGACCAAATCCCCCACTGTCTTCTGGATATGAAGTCCTTTTTCAGCAAATGTGGATGCCCACTGGCTCACTGCCTGTTCCGACGCACCAGCGCAAAGCATCATCGCCATCAAAAGCCAAAACACCTTTACTCGAAACAGTTCAGAAATTGACATCCCACTCTCCCCTTCTTCATGAAGACTGTAAATAGGAACTTTCGTAAACAAAATTAAATTAGCTGCCGGCAAAAGCACCCAGATAAGGGCAAGAATCTTCCAATGCGATGTTCCAAACAAAGCAAAAAACAATGTGGACAACAAAACAACACCGGTACATCCCCAGCAATAAAACGAATGTAGTAAACTCATGGCTGATTCTTTATTATCTGTCGGACACGCCTCAAGAATCGGACTAATCAAAACTTCAATCAAACCGCCGCCGATGGCATAAACCATAACGGCAAGCAAAATGCCGTAAAATGGATTTGAAAACAATTCCGGCAAAATCGTAAGCAGAAAAATACCGGTTCCCGCACAAGCGTGCGCAATAATAGCTGATGCCCGATATCCGATTTTGTCAACAAAACCGGCTGACAATAGATCAACCACTAATTGAATCACGAAGTTCACCGTGATTAACAGCGTAATTTGTGTCAGTGGAATATGATACTCCGTCTGAAAGGTCACAAATAAAAGCGGAACAAAGCTATTCACCACCGCCTGCACGACATAACCAATAAAGCAGGCATACATTGTCATTTTATAATTATTTTTCATTTCACACACCTCATTTATCATCTGAACTAATTAAACCATTTATACTCGATTTTTGCAATCATTAATTGACGTGTTCCTGCAAATTATGAGATAATACAAGAGCTGAATAAAATTATACAAATATGACAATAGGGAGTTTTTTATGAAAACAAAAGAGACAATTCTTGCAAAATTGAATACCTCGCCGGACCGACTTACCGAACTTGTAGAGCAGGACGGTTTCTATTTTGTGCGGAAGGAAATTACGCGGGAGCAGTATCCGGTCATAAAACAGTTCTATGAGTACCAGCAGCAATCCCCCTCTCCTGCCATTGTTACAATTTACTCCGTCTACGAAAAAGAGGGACACTTCTATATCAATGAAGAATGGATTCGTGGGGAAAGCGTGGAGGAACACCTTTATCTGCAAGGTCCATTTTCAAAAGATGAAGTAATCCGTTATGCAATGGATTTATGCCAGGGTTTGCAATGGTTTCACAAGCACAATATGATTCACCGTGATGTCACCCCCGCCAATGTTATTGTTTCCGAGGGAAAAAAAGCGTATCTGGTTGACCCCGGAATTTTACGCGAAGTAAAGAAAAATCAGACAAATGACACCCAGATTCTTGGAACACCCGGCTACGCTGCACCGGAGCAATTCGGGTTTACGCAATCCGACGCTCGGACCGACATCTACGCACTCGGTGTACTCATCAATCAGATGGCAACCGGAAAAATGCCAAAAGAGGCGCTTCCAAAAGACAGACGTCTGCGAAAAATTGTAACCAAGTGCACGCAGATTTCTGCCGAAAAACGATATTTAAACTGTCATCAGATATACAAACAACTCGATGCCGTTTTACCGGAAGACACCCCTGCTGACATCCGTTTTCTCAGAAAAATTCCGGGATTTCGCAGCGCTACTTTGTGGAAAATGATTCTGGCAGTGTGCCTTTATCTTTTTGCCCTGCTCGCCTTTTTAGCACTTTCCTAAAAAAGTCGACTGTCAGGACACCACGGCAGCAGAAAAATTCCATATCCTTATTCTTGTAAAATACATGGTTCTTTGCAAGGAAATTTATGTTGTATTTTTCAAGGAAATATTCTCATGTAAATGCTCATGCAAATGTGCTACTCTATGTTACATGGGATAATAAGGAGGAAAAAAATGGAATATGCAGCAGAAGCAATTTCCGATGAGGCGAGCGAAATTACACCAAATGACCTTGCCGGCGATTATGCGTGTATCGCCGAAATCATCGGAATTGAAAATACGATTTTATTACATAAGCACTATCGCGGTCAGCAAATCACACTTCCTCAACGTCTATATTCTGTTCAATATGTCGTAAAAGAAGTGGAACGGCAGCTCGGCACTCATTCACTCTCTGATTTAGCGAAGAAATACGGATATACTGAGCGCCGGTTGAGACAATTAATTAAGGAGGATTCAAAATTATGATGTGGACTTATTGTTTTTTAACTTTTATTGTTTTTCTTATTCTTTTAATCATTTACTTGTTTACTCACAAGAAAACGAAAGGAACGAAAAAGCCATTTCGTTTTGTTGTATGGGGCGTCGGCATTTTAACAATAGCCCTATTTGCAGCCGCCTGCATTCTCCCGGCGGACAATCAGGATGAAAGCCTGAGCAAACAGGAATCCACCGAATATTATCGTATTTCTACCGCAATCAATAACGGGAAATTCGACCATATTCTTTCGGACATTGATAAACTGTTTCCGCCGGATAGGGATTTAAATTCTATCCGGCAGACAAATCGCTTTATGTTGCTTCGTTTGTACTACGAAAAAACCGGTGATACAAAAAAGGAGAAACAACTGCTGACGGAAACGTCAAAAAATTCTGAAATTATGAATGATGATGTTACAAAAGGTATTGTGGAGGAACGGTTGAAGGAACTTAAGTAGAGGAGTTTAAATACGAGAGGCGGTGCCACGCACCGCCTCTCTCTTTTGTGTATCTACTCTATCCTTACTTTTCGTATGTTAATCCAAAAATTTTATCAAGTACATTTGGCCATTCATCTAAATCCTGTTCATTACCATCAAATTCATAATAAACAACTTCAAATGTGCCTTCATCCATATTAAGTTGAAATTGGATTTCGCAATTTACATCTTCACCATTCCATGTGCAGCCACCGGTAAAATCAACAATCTTCTGCTTATCTATTTCCGCATATCCCCAGTTTGGATTAGAAAAGTAATTATCAAACACCACTCCATAAGTATAATCGGGATAAGCTTCAGGCGAAGACTCCTTAATCAGCGAAACATAATAATCTTCGTCATTTGATGATTCACCATCCCCCGTTGATTCGTCTTCCGCTATTGGTTCCTCTGTCACCTCTGGTGTAGCCGTAGCCTCTTTAGATGAATTTTTTTTATACTTCTCCTTATACGCCTGATTATATAAAATATCCTCTTTCTGCGATTCATCTAATGTGATACCATTTTGCGTGGCGTATTTTTGGAACATTAAAAACAAAATTTCTTTCATTGTTGATTCCGCTTCTCTTTGTGAATCACCAAATCCAAGAAAACAGATTTCCATTGGAGAACTTGTTTTAATATCAGAAGTTCCTGGATATTCATCTGGATATTGAAATTGAATCACAATATCATTATTAACATTTTTATACTGATACTTACCATTCATCTCCACAATTAAACAATCCCCAACATCATTTGTAACAAAATAATCCCACTTAACATCTGTACAAGCAGCTTCAATTGCCTGACCATATGTAATATTAGGAATACTGGCAGGTGCTGAAATCATGGAGGCGGATGACGTTTTTTCAACATTATTTGTATAGACAATTGGCACCATACATCCTATCCAGATAAAAACGATTGCTTCAATAATCGCTATTATAATTCGAAAAAGTGAACTATGAGAACGAATTCTATTGACCACTAACACTATACCAAATATAGTAAGTCCTATCGGTAAAAGCCATAATAAAATTTTTAACCAAGTCATTTTCTTCCTCCAAATAACACAGCCTACCAAACGGCAGGCTGCACTATTAAACTAACTAATCTTCCGTAACAATATCATATTCTTTTTCTAATTTCTCTAATTCAGACTCATATTTTTTATAAATATCTTCTGCCTCACCTAACAAGTCATTTGCCTTTGTAACACGATCGCTATCCTGAGCTTCTAAAGCATCTATCATTTTATTAAATGCTTCTAGTTTCTTTGACCAATACTGGATAATTAGAGATTTTAATTCGTTGAATTCTGTATATTCTCCTAAATCAATTGCACTAACATCTTTTACCATTTTTTCGTAATTAGGAACAATTGTATCTTTTAGCGCATTATATAGCGCCTCATCACTCTCATAATTATCTCCCACATTGTTTGTATATAACTCATTCGCCTCTGTCTCTAGCTCCTTTGCTTCTGACAAATCCACGTTGATAAACTGAATCAACCGTTCCTGATTATCTGAATCCACACATCCGGTAACACCAACCATAACAACAAGTGTCATACACATCACTAATATTTTCTTTAAAGTTTTCATATAAATTCATCTCCATTTTCTTTGTAAAATTATAATTTTGTTTTCTAGTAAGAACCAAATTTGTCATTTGCCGGCATTATAACAATCTTATGACCTCGAATTGATTTTTCATCACTAAATCTACTAATCAACGCAAGTATTAATCCCATGATATCGGCACCAAACGTACCCGAACCCATCATAAACATTTCTTCACCATTTGGGGGAAAACTGTTTACAAACCACGAATTTGGTGGCGACATAAAGGATAATTTATAAACATCTTCATATGCCACACTATGAATACGCTTGTTATAATAAAAAATAATTCGTTCTGAAGTTAAAGCAATAAACTTTTTAGGCGGATTTGCACAACGCAATGCAGAATTAATCGCCAAAATTATTTTTTCATCTGCTCCTATTGCATTTGACAAAACCTGACACACACCGGAATAAAACGTGTTATTCTTTTCCGGATAAGTAAAATCACTATTACTGCTGCATTTTTCATATAAACTGCTTATTAACTCGTCTGTTGTCTTTCCACTGCATAGTTCATCCACCATGATGTTCCAGCTTTCTTTACAGGTTTTACTCATATCCATGTCACGTTGAATAAACAAACGCTCCACAATATTTTCGCTTTTTTCCTCATTCGCAACTAAATATTCTCCGGTATTTGCCCGCTCAACCGTTTGGCGAAGTGCTTCCGTAAAATCTTGATAGGTTTTTGGTGCCCATAAAGTTACAAAAGAATATTTGCTTCCTGATTTTGTTGTAATAACCAATTTGCTTCCAAATACACTCCAAAAAAGAACCACATCAATAACTAATGTAATTCCCATAGAAAAAATTGCACCTATTGCAAGCAGAATAAATAAAATAATATACAAAATACTCATATGCCGTTTTACATCAACAGACGCGATATCTTTATAACGAATTTCCCGTACCTTTTCATAATTTTTGGGAGCCGTTCGTATATTTAGCCTGTCCTCTGCGAAATCCAGCATACTTACAATTCTGCTATTAAAAAAACCTAATCTTTCTCCAGTTGCTGAACGAAATAAAATCTGTTGCCCTAATAAATCATTATCAACATAAATCTCCTGTTCATTCATTTTTACACCTCCTCTTTTTATATTTGTAAATAAAATTACTAAATACACTTTAATTGATACGAACAGAAATATCATTGGAAAAATACAAGATTTTTTTCCTTTTTAACTCCGCACCCACACAAAAAAGCACCCTTCCGGGTGCTCTCCATCTACCTTCAAATCCATTGATTCAATTCATATGAGCAGCACGATAAGCCGAGTTCTGTCGTTGAGTGACCATCTATCTGGACCTGCTGTTGCCAACAGGCTCTAGCGACCTACCCGAAAGCACGACGGGCCGCCGTATTGCTTCCTGTTCGGTCTTGCTTCGGATGGGGTTTACATATGCCCTCCCTGTTACCAGAGAGGCGGTGAGCTCTTACCTCGCCATTCCAACCTTACCACGGGCAAAGCCGTGGCGGTATATTTCTGTTGCACTAGCCTGGGAGTCGCCTCCACCGGACGTTATCCGGCATCCTGCCCTGTGAAGCTCGGACTTTCCTCACCCATTCCCTTTCGTCTGAATGGGCGCGGTCACTTGTGCTGCTCATAATGAAATCACCCTAATAATATACCACCACCGATAAATTCGCGCAAGATGGAATTCAGTGGAACATCATGTGGGTCAATTGGTAAGAAATAATCCAAGAACTTAAGCAGACGCTGTGCCTCCGCATATTCCGGACAATCCTTAGTCACCTGGAACAATAACGGGTCTGCATAAAGTTTCATAGCAGCCAGCTCATAAATCAGTGCCGAGTTAAACATCGCATCAGCCTCTTCCTGATAAGGGAAAATGTTCCGGCTCTCGCCGCGACGGACGGAATCCCACATAGAAATCGTTTTCTGGGCTGTATTGCCACGGGTTCTTGCGTCTCTGATAATTCGGCGTAAAAGCCGTCCTTCCGTCGTTGGAATACGGTTGTGGTGATCGATATTTAATGTCGTCAGTGCACTGATATAAATCTTGTATTTATCCTTCTTCGGGATGGAATATGTCAGTTTGTCATTTAAGCCATGGATTCCCTCAATGACAAGGATATCCTCACTGCCAAGCTGCATAATCGGTTTATCGTATTCTCTCATACCACTGATAAAATTATACGTTGGCAGCTGAACCGGCTTGCCAGCCAAAAGATTCGTCAAATCTTCATTAAACTGCTTGGTATCAATCGCACCAAGGCACTCATAATCATATTTTCCGTTGGCATCTCTTGGTGTATCTTCACGATTTACAAAATAATCATCTAAACCAATCGGATGAGGTTTCAAACCAAGGGTGCGAAGCTGAGTCGATAAACGATAAGAAAATGTTGTTTTACCGGATGACGATGGTCCTGCGATTGTCACGATACGACAGCCGCGCTCCGCAATCTGCACCGCAATATCTCCAATCCGTTTTTCGTGCAGCGCCTCTTGTGTCAGCATCAACTCCTGAAAACCACCATTCACAATGATTTCATTTAACTCGCCAACTGTAGAAACCTGCATTTTTTCACTCCACTCATTTGCCATCTGCATCGTGTGGTACTGTTTTATGCTTGGTTTAAATTCGGGCATTGTAACAGGTGCCTCTTTTTTCGGAACCACAAAGACAAAGCCATCTTCAAAAAGTTCCAGACGAAAATGAGTTAAAATACCGGTGCTGTATGGCATGGCACCATAATAATAATCTGTAAAATCACCTAAATGATATACCGTCATGCGTGAATTTCTGCGGTATTTTAACAGATTGCTCTTATCTGCCATATGCTTTTTTTCAAACATCCGTCTGGCATCTCTGGTGCGCATCACAACTTTTTCAAAACGGATATCTTTTTTTACATCCTCACGCATCCGTTTTTCCAAACGGTCAAGCAGTTCCTTTGTCGGTTTTTCTTTTGAATTTAAATGGCAGTAATAACCACTGTCTAAACAAAAATCAATCGTTATCCGGTCCTCTTCCTTAAATGCCTTTTCTTCCTGAATTGCCTTCAGCAAAAGCATTGACATACCACGTATGTAAGCACGCTTGCCATCACTGTCTTTTGTTGTACAAAAAGAAACCGTCGTTCCATCAATCACTTCGTGGTATAATTCCTGAATCACACCATCCACTTTTGCAACAATAATTGGAAACTCATATTCTTTTTCCACCTGTTTACTTATATCAAACAGCGTAGTTCCTTCTTCGCATGTTATAGTTTTATCTCTCCATGTAATTTCCATGGCAATTCCTCCCTTCCGTTAGGAAAACAAATTAGAATTTGTTTAAAATCCAGTTAAGCCCTGTAATCTCTTCTGTCAATTCTTCCACACGGGCACCGGCACCGGATGTCTTTTGCATTTTTAATGTTTCCTGCAATTTCATTTTTTTATCCCGTTCATCCAGTAAAAACTTACGATAAGCGGTATCGCTCACTTCCGGCAAAAGCCGTCCGTATTCATACTCAGCCGGCTCATAAGGAGTTTTTTCTTCTCCTCTTACTGCACGCATCACAAGATACGGTTTTCCAGCATCCATACAAAACTTTTCGTTCTCAATGAAAAAGCCTATCTTATGAATCATCTTTCTGACTTCGTATAAATCGGACTGCGCCTGAATTACAAGCGTGGAAACCTCCTGTAAAACTTCCGGCGACTGCTCAAGAATCCGGCAGACTAACATACCGCCCATACCGGCAATCAAAACGGTATCGACCTCTCCTTGATTTAACGCCTGCATGCCATCACTCAAACGGCAGTCAATGCAATCACTAAGACCTGCCTTTTCAATATTTTTTCTTGCATGAGCAAGTGGTCCCTCATTGATATCCATGGCAATAACTTTTTTACATGCTTTTTTTGAAGCAAGATAAAGAGAAACATAGCCATGGTCACAGCCGACATCCGCCACTTTTGCTCCATCCGGTACAAGCGAAGCATTCATTGCCATACGGGCAGACAATTCTATTGTATGCTGCATTAGTCTAAATAATCCTTTAATTTACGGCTGCGGCTCGGATGACGGAGTTTACGGAGTGCCTTTGCCTCAATCTGGCGGATACGCTCTCTTGTTACGTCAAATTCTTTGCCGACTTCTTCAAGTGTACGGGCACGTCCATCCTCTAAGCCAAAACGTAGACACAAAACTTTCTGCTCTCTCTCAGTCAACGTTCCAAGAACTTCCACAAGCTGCTCTTTCAAAAGAGTAAAGGCAGCTGCTTCTGCCGGCACCGGTACATTATCATCCTGAATAAAGTCACCCAGATGACTGTCTTCCTCTTCACCGATTGGTGTCTCAAGAGAAACCGGCTCCTGTGAAATCTTCTGAATCTCGCGCACGCGCTCAACCGGAAGTCCCATCTTTTCCGCAATTTCTTCCGGATACGGCTCACGTCCCAATTCCTGCAAAAGCTGGCGCTGAACACGGATTAATTTATTAATTGTCTCCACCATATGAACCGGAATACGAATCGTTCTTGCCTGATCGGCAATCGCTCTTGTAATCGCCTGACGAATCCACCAGGTAGCATAGGTACTGAATTTGTAACCTTTGCGGTAATCAAACTTTTCAACCGCTTTAATCAGTCCTAAGTTTCCCTCCTGAATCAAATCCAAAAACAACATACCTCGTCCAACATAACGTTTGGCGATGCTGACAACCAGACGCAGGTTTGCCTCTGCCAGACGTTTTTTTGCCTCCATATCACCGGCTTCCATTTTCATTGCCAGTTCTTTTTCCTCCTCGGCGGTCAAAAGCGGCACTTTACCGATTTCTTTCAGATACATACGAACCGGGTCCTCAATGCTGACACCATCCGGAACTGCCATTTCGATATTTTCCAGTTCTTCCTCGGTTGGCTCATCTTCAACATCCAGAATAATGTCATCCTCAGTGTCACTTTCCGGCACCATTGCAACAATTCCTTTATTTTCCAAATACTCGAAAACTTTTTCGGTCTTGTCATCATCAAGTTCCATTCCCTGGTCTGCGAACACCTTCTCAATTTCACTGAGTTCCAGTACATTTTCCTTTTTCTTGCCCAATTCAACAAGCTCATTCATAATTGTCAGCATTTTCTGCTGTTCGTCTACATTTGTATTTTCCTTATCCATCTTTTCCTCCATTTCTGTTGTCAAACAACGGCTCTTTTAAAATGAAATCTGTAATGTCTGTAACTTTCTTTTCTCTTCCATAAGAGTCTGTAGTTCTTTCATGTCCGTCACATGTCTGCTCCGGTATTCCAGACTGTACTTTTTGATACTGTGCACAACTTCATTCAGTGCTTTCTGCTGTTCGGTATCTTTACTGATTTCTTTTAATTCTTTATTAAAAATTCCGGCTACCAGAGACTGCTCCTCTTTGCTTTGGAATTTACTGATAATCATGGCCGGCTCTACTTTGCCGGTAGTTTCATACTGCTCATAAATCATCTGCGCCACTTCGTGATACGGCTCATCCACAAAATCTTCGGCGGATAAAATCCCTTTTGTCTTTTCAAACAAAACCGGGTCATTACTAAGCCATGTAAGAAATACACCTTGGCTTTTTGCAATACCGTCCTCCTTTTGTCTTGCTGTCTTCACCATGCGCTCCTGCCGCCTCTTCTCATAATCAATGCCAACCATTCTGGCACTGTGATAGGCAACCAGTTTTTTGAAATCCTCGGTTCTTACGCTATATTCTCTGCAAAATGCCTCCATGTAATTCGTTCGCTCGATTTCATTATCAAAGGTTAAACATTTTTTTGCCACTTCATTCATAAATGACGTTTTGGATTCCGGATCATTCATGTCATATTCTTTCATCAGGTTGTCCACCTCATAAAAGAAACTCGATTTTGCCTGTTCAATCCTCTCCTTAAACGCCTCCGGCGAAAGACCTTTCATAAATTCATCCGGATCTTTATATGGACGCATATTGATTACCTTGACACGAATCCCCGCTTCTTTCAGCATCGGAATCGCACGCATCGCCGCTTTCACCCCAGCGCCGTCACTGTCGTAGCACAAATATACCAAATCCGTATACCGCTTTAACAAACTACAGTGCTGACTCGTAAATGCCGTACCAAGGCTTGCCACCGCATTTGTGAATCCTGCCTGATGAAGTGCAATCACATCCATATAGCCCTCACAAATAATCATGCCCTCACTCTGCTTGCCGTGCACAAAATTTAACCCATACAGATTCCGGCTTTTATCAAAAACCATTGTTTCCGGCGAATTTAGGTACTTTGGTTTCGCATCCCCCATCACGCGGCCGCCAAAAGCAATCACACGGTTGTTCCTATCTAAAATAGGAAACATCACACGGTTCCAGAACTTATCATACACGCCGCGCTTTTCATCATAAGTGAAAAGTCCGGTTTCTTTGAGTACCGAATCCGGATAGCCCTTGGATTTTACATACTGGTAAAGTGGACTTCCGCCTTTTCCCGCAAAACCAAGTCCAAACCGCACAATAGTCTCCGGCTTTAACTCACGTTTTGTCAGATATTCATAACCAATCTTTCCCTGCTCACTTTTCAAACAGGCAAAATAATAATTGGCTGCCAACTTATTGACTTCCAGTATCGAATCCCGCAAATCCCGGCGTTTTCTGTCGTTTTCCGAATTACCTTTTTCCGGAAGTTCCATCCCCGCTTGCTCGGCAAGCCGCTCTAAAGCCTCCACAAACGTAAGGTTTTCATATTCCATTAAAAAGGTAAATACATTGCCACCGGCGCCACATCCAAAACAGTAATACATCTGCTTTGACGGGCTCACGGAAAAAGATGCTGTCTTTTCATTATGAAACGGACAAAGACCAACATAATTGCTGCCGGTCCGTTTCAGATTTACATAGGAAGAAATAATATCGACAACATCACTTCTTTGTCTCACTTCTTCCACAAAATCTTCTTCGTAATACATGCCCATCACTCCGTTACTTTTCTTCCCTACAACACAGACCATGTGCGAGGAATTGTCAAACTCTGGTATGTCGCTACCGCATACCGGTCAGTCATTCCTGCGATAAAATCACAGACCACACGCTCAACGGATGCCTCTCCGGATTTTAACATCTTGCCATATTCTTCCGGGAGTTTTTCCACATGGTCAATATAGTATTTATATAACTGGCCAATCATATACTCGGCTTTTCCCTCTTCCGCTTTTGCAACGGAATTGACATACACATTTTCAAACATAAAAGCACGGAGACCGGTCAGCGCTTCCCGCATTGTGTCCGATTGAATAATATCATTTTTATCCATACTGTTACGAATCAAATCGTGTATCAGCGTATTGAGACGCTCTCTAAGAGTATTTCCCAAAATCTCGGTATATTCACGGGGAATATCCTCTTCTTTGATGACCTTTCCCCGGATTGCATCGTCAATGTCTGAGTTGACATACGCTATCTTATCACAGAGTCTCACAATTTTTCCTTCCAGTGTCGATGGATTTCCGGAAGTCGAATGATTCCGGATGCCATCCCTTACTTCAACCGTAAGATTTAATCCCTCGCCATCCTTTTCAAGGCACTCCACCACGCGGACACTCTGCTCCTGATGACGAAATCCCTCGGAATATATTTCATTCAGAATCCGCTCACCGGCATGTCCAAACGGTGTGTGTCCCAAATCATGTCCAAGTGCGATTGCCTCCGTCAAATCTTCATTCAGACGAAGTGCTTTTGCAACCGTTCTCGCATTCTGCGACACTTCTAAAGTATGCGTCATTCGTGTGCGGTAATGGTCTCCTTCCGGTGCAAGAAACACCTGCGTTTTCCCCTTTAACCGCCGAAACGATTTGGAATGAAGAATCCGGTCACGGTCTCTTTGATAAACCGGACGCAGGTCACATTGCTCTTCGTATGTATCGCGCCCCTTAGACTCATCACTAAATGCCGCATAAGGACTTAGTATGTCATGTTCTCTTTTTTCTAAATTTTCACGTATTGTCATATCCACTCTTTCCTGCCTTTCGGGATTAAGCAAAAAACAACTACATTAAAAGAATTACAACATAAGGATATTATTTCCTTTTTTTCGTAAAAAGTTTTTGCAGATTTCTAAAAAATAGTGTATGCTAAAAGATAGATTTCGATTACATAAGGAGGTGCATCATGGCAAGAGGAGCAGGAAAAAACGGTTGGGCACTCTTTTTACTGATTTTAGCAGGTGTTGTTCTTGGCAGCTTTATCAGCCAGCTGACAAGCGGAGTTGCCGGCCTGTCGTGGCTGAATTTTGGAAAAAGTTTTGGATTAGCAAAACCACTTACCTTAAACTTAGGCGTATTGGTTCTGACTTTCGGACTGACAATCAAATTCACCATTGGCAGTATCATCGGAATTATTGTTGCTGCTATTATTTACCACTTTATCTAGGATTTTATCATTCCCGCTTTTTCAGATTGGTAAAAGGTACCGTCTTTACGTATCAAAATAATCTGAATCTGCGGGTGTTTTTTTTGAAAAGCAATTGCCTTTTCTTCTCCCATAACTGAAAGTGCGGTCGCATACGCATCCGCCATCGCCCCATTTTCCGCAATTACCGTAACCGATGCCAGATTATTATCTGCCGGCATACCGGTTCTTTTATCCATGATATGATGATACAGTTTTCCGTCTTTTTTGAAATTTCTCTGATAAATCCCACTGGTAATAACCGCCTTATCCTTTACCTTTACTGTGCCATAAATACTGCTTCCATCGGATGGGTCCGTAATTCCTACCGTGTATTCCGTGTCATCCGGTTTCATGCCGATTGTCTGCACATTTCCACCTAAGGAAAGAATACAGGAAATAACTTTTTTCTCTTTGCAAAGATCAATAATTTTCTGGGACAGATAGCCTTTTGCCGCCGCTCCCAAATCAATTGCCATGCCGGATGGAATCCGCACCTGGTAATCCGAAAGAAGTTCTATCTTTTTATAATCAATCTTTTTTATAACAGCATCTCTTTCGGCTTTGTCCGGCACATGATATTTCTCTGTCGTAAATCCCCATAACTTCACAAGCGGGTAAATTGAAATATCAAACAACCCATCCGTATCATTTCCATATTGAATACAAGCAGAAAGTAAGTCATATGTTTCCTTCGAAACTGTGACTTTTTTCCCACCTGCAGCATTAATCTTTGAAATCTCACTGTCTGCTTTGGTAACGGATAAAGTTTTCTCTAACTGCTGAATTTCGGAAACAGCCGCTGTCATCGCCTGTTCTCCGTTTTCACCGTAAAAAGTCAGATTCATAATCGTGTCCATGGCAAAAATTTCACGCTCTGTCTTCTTTTCCTCAGAAGCTGCACATCCGGGAAGAAGAATGATGACACACAAGAAAAGAGAAATCCATTGTTTCACTCGCATCGCATGTCCTCCTTTGCCTTTTTTGAAAAACGACAGCCACAAAAATCCTGCCGGTACAAATCGTATTCTCTTGACAGTTCAATACTTCTTTTATATCCATTTTTCTTCTTAAAATCCGATGGCAGATAGGGAACGCCGTAATTTTCAGAAAGTTCTTCTCCAATTTGCATTAATAAATCCGCATTTTTATGAGGGCTGATGGAAAGTGTCGTACAAAAATAATCATACGTACCCTCTTTTGCGTATTTTGCGGTTTCCTCCAACCGAAGTCTGAAACACTTTGCGCATCTTGGCCCCCGCTCCGGATCATTTTCATGCCCTTTTGCCATTTTTTCAAAAAGTTCCGGTTCATAATCGGCATCGTGCATATGAATTTCTTTTCCAAAAGGAGCTGTCTGTAAAAAACGCTTTAACTCCTCTTTTCTTTTTTGATACTCACACGCTTCCGAAATATTCGGATTATAAAAAAATACCGTAATATCAAAAAAATCATGCAGGTATTCTAATACATAACTGCTGCATGGTGCACAGCAACAATGAAGAAATAATCGTTTTTTTTCTGAAAACGATGCCAATAATTCATCCAGTTCTTTCTGATAATTTCTGCGGTTCAAGGTCTCATTCTCCTTCCATTAAAGTTATGACGCCTGCTAAATTTCCCCGTCTGCCACCGGTCGCACGGTGGGAAAACAGCCAGTCGAAATGACAGCAGGTGCATACGCCACTCACCTCAATCTGTTCTTTCGGGATACCGGCTTCTTCTAATATAATTTCATTTACCCGCCATAAATCGAGCTGATATTTATGTGCCGGTTTCTCTTCTAAAATCTCCTGCCACTGCTCCTCTTTAAATTCTTTCTGAAAAGCAGCCGCAACATCTTCGCTCACTTCGTAGCAGTCTTTGCAAATCGATGGTCCGATTACCGCAAGGATATCTTTTGGATTGGAGCCAAATTCCTCTTCCATGCGGCGCACCGTTTTTTCTCCGATTCGCTTTACACTTCCCCGCCAGCCAGAATGACTTGCCCCAATTGCTTTTTTTACCGGGTCATAGAAAAACAACGGCACACAGTCCGCAAAAAAAGTCATCAAAACTACTTTTTTATCATTCGTAATCAATCCGTCGATGCCAATGATATCCGATTCTCTGACAACACCTTTGCCACAGTCTTTTTCATCAACGCGTAAAATTTTTGTCTCGTGTACCTGATTACTAAGCACCACATTTTCCACCGGATAACCGACGGCTTTTGCAAATCTTCTATGGTTTTCAAGCACGGCTTTCTCATCATCGCCTCTTGTAAAACTTAAATTCATAGTCGCACAGTCTCCCACACTGACACCGCCTAATTTCGTAGAAAAACCGTGTTTGATTCCTGCCTTCTCAAAAAGAGGGAACGTCAAATATACCACACCCTTTTTTTCATTTTTTATCATTTTTTCGCACATAGTTTCCTCCTGTCTGGTATACTTATAAGTGAAATTTGTAATGCTAATTTCATACATGGAAAGGAGATTTTTTATATGCCTTGTATTTATGCCCATAATTCCTTTGGCAAAGAAGTACAAAAAATGCTTCCCAAACCACTTAAAAATACCATTCGCCGACACCCTGCCGCTTTCCGTATCGGATTGCAGGGACCGGATTTTTTATTTTTTTATCATCCCTTATTAAAATGTAAAACCAACCAATTAGGCTATCACCAGCACAGTCATGCGTTCGATGCCTTTCTTGCTTACGAACTGCCCATCATCCGAAAACTTGGTACAGACTCTGCCGCCTATGCCTATTTGCTCGGCTATATCTGTCATTTTGTGCTAGACAGTGAATGTCATACCTATATCATTCCAAAATCTACGGAAGCCGGAAAAAATCATCTGGTAATGGAAAATGAGTTTGACCGGTTTCTGCTGAAAAAAGATGGTTACAATGCCATCTCTTATCCTATCTGGCACATGATACCAAACGATAAAGCCACTATCCATGCCATTTACGAAGTATACCGCCCATTTGCTCTATCAAAACATAAAATCAAACGAGCTCTTTCGGGCATGCGTTTTTATAAGAAGCTTCTAACCTGTGGCTGCTCTTTGAAACGGTTTGTGATTCGTCTGCTTATGAAAATCACATTCCACTACAAACAGCTTGAGGGACACATGATGACACTCTGTGCCAAATCCTACGCAAAACACACCAACGCCGTTCTCTTAAAACACTATAAAAAATCGATTTCTTTGGCAAATGAATTGATTTTGGATTTTCACAAAAGTGTGACGCAGGGAAAACCACTTCACAAGCGCTTTCACACGACACTCAAAAGTAACGAGCCGCTTGACTAATCCATCAAACCTAAATCCCTGCGGTACTGCCTCAAAAATTCATACACAAGCGTTCTCTTTTCATGCCAGAAACGCTTGCCGGGTGCTGTCACAAAATCCATCTGTTTCATATGACGGTAGGTATATTTTTCAAAATGCCTGCAAACCTCATTAAACGATGGATTTTCTTCTTTGGATGTAATCCACGAATCGAGTACAATTCCCATTGCCCCGGTATCATCTAACATATCCGCTTCCATCAGAACAACCAACTCCAGTGGCGTTGTTTTCTCATGCAAAAGCCGCTTATTTGGGTGTTCTAAAATCAAATAGCAGATAAAATCAATCTGCTCGGGCGTATACGGACGCCGTTCCAAATAATCTCTGCAAATAGCGGCACTTTCTTTGGCGTGTCCTTCATCTCCCTGCACGGCATATCCTACATCATGGAAAATTGTTGCAATCTTTAAGGATTCAACATCTAAACTGTCATCCTTTAACTCTCTCGTAATGCGGAGCATCCACTGATAAACCCGCAGTGTGTGGGCGTATCGGTCATATTCAATTTTGTTCTTACTCTTATCGCCCTTTCTGCGGTCATAGCTGTAAAGCATTTCTTCCACATACTGGAACATCTTACGATGCTGTTTCATGATTTGCTCCATTTCCAATGTGTTTTTTCTGATTTTTCTTCCAAATCAGTATTATAACACAGCTTTCCCCATTTGTGCAAAGAAATCAATACCAATGTTTGACAAAAGACCGATTTGTATGTTACAGTAGGCAATACGATTTATTTAAGGAGTTTAGTATGAAAATTAAGTTATCCGAACATTTTACTTATCATAAATTATTACGTTTTGTCTTTCCTTCCATTGTCATGATGATTTTCACATCCATCTATGGCGTAGTGGATGGTCTTTTTGTGTCCAATTATGCCGGAAAGACAGCGTTTGCCGCAATCAACCTCATTATGCCGTTTATTATGGCACTCTCCGCCCTTGGTTTCATGGTCGGAACCGGTGGCAGTGCCATTGTGGCAAAAACTCTTGGTGAAGGCAAAGAAAAAGAGGCCAACCGATATTTTTCCATGCTTATTTATCTGACAATTTTTGGCGGCATCGTTTTAAGTATCCTTGGAATTTTACTTGCAAGACCGGTTAGCATCGCACTTGGCGCCTCCGGAGACCTTTTAGACTATTGTACCCTGTATGGGCGCATTACGTTTTTATCATTAACACCGTTTATGCTGCAAAATGTATTTCAGTGCTTTTTTGTCACGGCGGAAAAACCAAAACTTGGTTTACTCGTCGTTGTTCTTGCCGGTGTTACGAATATGGTGCTGGACTACCTGTTTATCGCCGTGTTTGGCATGGGACTTGTCGGTGCCGCCATTGCAACCGTCTGTGGCGAATGTATCGGCGGCTTTGTACCATTAATTTATTTTGCTGCCAAAAATTCAAGTCCGTTTCGCTTAGGAAAAACCAAATGGTATCCTTTTATCCTGAAAAAGACTTGTGCAAATGGCTCCTCGGAGTTGATGACAAACTTATCCAGTTCCATAGTAAACACACTATTTAATTTCCAGCTTATGCGCTTTGTCGGCGAAAACGGCGTAGCTGCTTACGGAACAATTATGTATGTTAATTTTATTTTTGTTGCGATTTATTTTGGATATTCCATCGGCAGTGCTCCTATTGTCAGTTACCATTATGGCGCACAAAATCACAAAGAATTAAAGAATTTGTTGAATAAAAGTCTGCGTTTTACCGGTATCTGTGGCATTTTCATGTTCATACTCGCCCAGTTGATTGCGACACCCCTTGCCCGCATTTTTGTTGGATATGATGTGGATTTGTTTGAATTAACCAGACATGGCTTTCGAATTTACTGCACAACATTTCTTGTGTGTGGACTTAATATTTACGGCTCCTCATTTTTCACAGCCTTAAATAATGGACTATTATCGGCGCTGATTTCTTTTTTGCGAACCCTTGTATTCCAAGTCAGCGCTGTCCTGATTCTGCCCATTTTCTTTGCGATTGACGGTATCTGGTCATCGGTTCTTTTAGCAGAACTGCTTACCTTAGTCGTCACTGCCATCTGCATCATTAAAAAGCGCTCCCGCTATCATTATTTCTGATGTTCGGCAAAGATTTTATCTACCGTTTGCATCGCATTAAGAACGGTCTCATCCATTTTGTAGCAATAATGAGAACCGTTTCTGCCAATCGTATATAAATTTTTTATTCCATCAACAAAAGAAAGTAATTCTCCCTTCTTTTCGTAGCTGCCGGCATACGCCGGATAAGCTTTCGGAACATACTCTCTATGATAGCAGACTACTTCTCTGCCCGATTCAATAAATCCAATTTTTTTCAACTCGGACACGGCAATTTTCGCACACTCATCCTCCGACAAATTCCAGAAGTCGTCTCCTTCTTTGCAGAAAAATTCAAGTCCCAGCCATAACTCATTTTTCTTTTTCACAAGATACGGCGACCAGTTGTTATAGACCTGAATTCTGGCAAGTTTAATTTTCGGATCCTGTACATAAATCATACACTCCGGAAAATTTTCAATGGAAACTGCTCCATTCGATAGTTCCGGCCACTTAATGCACAATCCCATAATCACGCAATCACGGTATTTTAACCCATCGGCAATCGTCCGCAAAGAAATCGGAACGTTTCCCGTCATATTGGCAAACAATGAACTTAACGGCATAGTTGAAATGACAACATCCGCCTCCTCAAATACTCGTTTTCCGTTTGATTTTATATAACTGATTTTTTTCAGCATATTATTATCCAAAACAAGTGAGTCTACCATTGCTCCCAATTCAATAATTCCACCTCTTTTTTTTATCTTCTCTGCAACCTCCTGCCACATTTGACCAGCTCCCAATTTGGGATAGAGAAAATATTCTGTCTGAACTCGATTTTCCCCATGCATTGTTCCCTGCTCACAGGAAAGATTTCTTAGAGACTCTCCCCAGCATTTTTCCATATAATCCTGCAGAAAAGTTTGATAAATAGTTTGTCCAAACCGATTCATGTAGTAATCTTCTAATGTATGTTCTTTCCTCTTCTTTATTTTACTTTTTATTAAGCCACATATACATTTTAAGGTACAAAAGCTGCCAACCTGATTTCTGAATTTTCGGTCAAACAAAATCGGATGACTAACATAATTCCCTTTATAATACAGTTTTAATTTTTGTTTTCTCCGAAACATACGCTTGATATAGTTTACTCCTCTTGAAGGCAAAAATTGATTCCACCAATCTAAAACTTTTTCATTCACCATAAGAAAACGATGTCCTCCCAAGTCCATTCGATAATCTTGGAAGTCTACCGTTTTTGCTAATCCACCAATTTGATTTTTTTCCTCTAATACAAGCACCTGGCAGGAATCCGTCCGGTTTAGTATCTCATACGCCGCCGTAAGTCCTGCCGGGCCCGCCCCTATAACGATTACTTTTTTCATATAGTTTATTTTCTTTCTTTATGTAATATTTTGTCATAATTATATCACTATTAGATAACTATTTCAATGTTTTTTTATTTTTTCTAGCGGAATTATATAAAATATATAAAGATATTAAAAAGAGTAGTATGTGTGCGCTTGTGGCAAGGGTTTGTTGCCACTTTTTTTATTTTCCGTAATTCCGTAGAAAAGCTTTGCGTCTCGTGGTTCTACGTTCCACTCCGGTCCGCGCAGGTCAGAGGTTCCCCGAACCTCTTGCGCCGTTCTCACTTATTGAGTGCGTAGCGGTATGGGCACTGAAACTACCAGCGCCACATACCGACGTACTCAAACCCACGAGTCACAAAGCTTTTTTACGGAATTACCGGAATCCAAAGGAACCGGCAACGAACAATTGTCACACACCCATTAACCTTTGCAAACCACCTTGCACCCCTTTGGCAAACTATTCGAGCCTGACATAACATTCCATTGTTCCTCTGTCTCTGTACCCTCATAATTAACGATTGTTAACTTATTACACTCGTTAAAGGCTGTGTCCTCAAGGGACGTCACAGTTTCCGGAATAGTAATTTGAGATAATGCTGTGCAGCCTGAAAAAACATATAGTCCTATGCTTGAAACACCCTTTGGAATTTCAATTTTTTCTAAATTTTTGCAATATCTAAATGCAGCAAATTCTATTGTTTTCACGCTATCGGGAATCGTTATATTTTTCAAATTATCGCAGCTTTCAAATGCATTCGTTCCAATTGAAATCAACCCTTTTTACAATATAACACTTTCTAATTTTTCACAACAATAAAATGCTGTCTCTTCTATCGGTTTTACACTATCAGGAATCGTTACATTTTCGTCATGTCCCTTATATTTCACAAGCACAACTCTTCCATCTTCATATTCCTTCAATTTAAAATCTGAGTTTTCTTTCTCTGAAGAATCTTGATCTGGTGTTTCTGTTGGCACTGGCGTTGCTGTCGCTGCTGGTACTTTGCTTACAGCATTGTTTTTAGAACTATTATTTCCGACATCACTCTTTTTTACTGCTGTATTTCCCGCCTTCCTTACCGTAACCGGAATCACACATTTTATCATACCTTTTACGGTTACTGTCAGTTTGGTTTTCCCGGATTTTTTTCCTGTGATAGTTATCTTCTTTTTTGATACTTTTACAGTCGCCTTTTTCTTTATGTTTATTGTGATTTTTTTCTTGTCCACCTTCACTTTTTTGCTTGCTGCCATGGAGGTACTATCGTAGTGCAAGGCATTTTATTTCATTTTTCCAACTTTTTCATCACCATGAGCAATGCCATTCAGTGATTATAGGAACTGTATGTATATACTAATTGCATACAGCGGGGTTGACAAAGAAATCTCTTACCCTTAATTTTAACAATTTTATTCTATATAGCCAAAATCTGTTGTTCTCACTAAATATCTTTCACAACTTTGAATATCCTTGTACTCATGAATATAAGTCGGTTCAGAAAGTCTAAATGCTCTAGCCAAAACCGAACAATATGGAAGTTCTGCCGATTTTTGTTGACCACTTGTCGGAAATACATAGTTAAATCCCATATCAGAAGCTTTATTCGATGCACACGAAAAATAACGTATACCTATTAATTGATCATAGTCATCCCCCTTATTTTTCCCAATTTCACTTCGTACCCATTGCATTAACAATTGTGGAATTATATACTCAGCCGCAAATGGATCACTTTTACAAACTCTTATATAAGAAGATGCTGCAATTAATGGATACCACAACAAATAAGTTTCTTTAACACTATCATCCTCTAATAAATGAAATGAAATTCGTCTTGCTCCCTCATTTTGTCTATCAACAAAATCTTGTGGTTTCACACCTAATTCAATTACTCTTACGTTTGTATTTGTGTATTCAATACTTCTTTCCAATTTGAATACAGAAGCTAACACAAAGTCTTGATGAGGGTTCATATGAATTTCTTCACAACACAATGCTAATGACGTTCCTAGATATAAACTTGGGTATCCAGCTATACTATAACGATTTGTTGACACTTTACATCTAAGATTATATGGTGTATGAAATGCTCGAGTTCTTTTATACGGTTTATTATCTCCTACACTTACTGCACGAAATAATTTCAAATCTTTTCCATCATCAAATTGTTCCATAACACTTTTTTGATAAATTCTTAATGGCTGTTGCATCAACAAATTCATGGCCTTTTCAAAGGTCAGATATGCCTTACAAGGGAAACCGTTTAAGTAGTAGTTTACAGATTTAACCAATAAACCACACACTCCTTTGATTTTTTTCATGTCTATTCTAATCCCGTTTCGATAGATATTTGGGTTATCAGCATATATCTCTAACTCTTTAATATAGGAATCAAATAATTTCTCTAGTGTCATAGAAAAATTTGCACCATCCCAACGGATAGGTAAATAAAATTTTTCTTTATTTAATATATCACGAAAATTAGCATCAGAAATATCAAAAATCATATCATCTCTCCTTCAACCATCTCATAAGACTCGATTTTTTCTAACTTTACCAGTCTTTTTACTTGAAAATTTATAAGTTACTTCCGGTTTAAAGAATTTCCATAAGTCATCCAAAGTACGGAAATTATTCTTCATCGTAATCATTCCTTTCAAAATTAATATTAAGGGAAGAAGTTCTATTTTGTTACCAATAGGTATTAAAAACAGTAAAAATATCATAAAGATAAGACTCCACAAAAGTTTTAAATCTTAAACTAGCAGCATTAGCACACATATTATATCATTCAGTATTTTGTTTTCAAGTTAAAACTAAGTATGGAAAAACTCTGATGACCAAAACTTTAACCTTTTTTAATTATAAGTTTTTATAAATCACCTTTCTGTTTACGCCTTTCTTTTTCAAAAGTTTCTTCCTGTCATACAGATACACAATAATGTTGCAAGTCCTCTCCAAAATCTTCTCATTCTATCCTTTCCTTTTTAAATTATTACACTCTACACGGCTCAAAAAGATACCGTAGAGCTAACTATATTGAATAAAATTATATCATAAAGTTTTTGGAAAGCAATCTAATTTTTGTAAAATAATCACCTTTTTCCCCTTTTCAAGAGAACCACAGTTTCTATCCCTGTTGAGACTACTTTCGGAATACACTGCCTCCAGCTTGTCACTAACATTGGAACACATTTTATCGACGGATGTACCAAGTTTCTCCATGGCATTTTTAGCCGTCTTTCGCTTTCCAAACTGCTTTTTTGCATTGTCAAATCCATCCTTGAAACCTGTTTTGTATATAAAAGTTATTTTATAGGGAACAGCATTTCCATCTTTATCATAACCACCTATAATAACCTTTTCAATAACACTTTCAAAAACAGCTCGATCAAACTCCTCTAAAACACCATTGTTTTTGAGAGATTTTCTAAATTCATTTAATCGTCTTCGAAGGTTACATTCTTCTTCAGACTGTTTCTCATAATAATTTAGCTTTGCCCGATTTTGGGTTAACTCTTTTTCATAAGAAATCTCTGCCTCTTCGTAAATATCCTGTGCAATCATACCACTCAAATATTTATCCAGCAAATTCTTACGCTTATTTGTTATATTATTTATCTTCTTTTCCAGACGATGCATCATTTCTTGTGAATCATCTTCCTTCAAAGTTTTCTCAACTCTTCGTAGAAATTCCTCCAATACATCCTTGTGATCCGTGCATATCATGCGGTATGATTCCACAAATGCCTTTTCAATAACTTCCTCCGGCATACCTTTACACTTCGGACAATATTGCTTTCCATTCCTAACAAAATTATCACATTGCCATATATATTTCTTATACTTTGATCCACTATGCCATGCCCGCCTGCATAATGTAGTATCACAAAAACCACATTTCAACATGCAGCTAAAGGCATATTGTCTACTAAATTTTTCTCGTTTTCCCACAACTACTTCTTTTTTTCTACCACTGGTTCTCCTTGCACGAATTTCCTGTGCTTTTTCAAAAGTCTCTCTTGAAATAATTGGAATATGGTGATCTTTTATATAGAATCTATCCTCTTCCCCTCGATTTTCCAATCTTCTTTTGGAAATTGGATCTACGGTAAAACTTTTACCAAGAAGAATATCTCCCATATATTTTTCATTATTCACCACTCCCATAACACTAGAGCTGCACCATGGATTACCACGTATCGTATGGCTCCCCTGTTGATTCAACTCCTTCGCTATCATAGTGCTTCCAGCTCCGGCAACATATCTGTCAAATATATATCTAACAGTTTCTGCCCCCTCTTCATTTATGGATAATGTCTTAGTCACCAAATCGTAATCATATCCAATGCATCCCTGGAAGCCAACCAACTCCCCTCTCTGCATTTTCATTTTCAAGCCCTTTTTCACATATGCGGAAGTATTCTCCACTTCCTGCTGTGCAACAGAACTCAAAATCGTCATTAAAAACTCGCCATCTTTCAAGGTGTTGATTTTCTCTACCTCAAAATATACAGCTATGTTTCGCTCCCTCAGCATACGCACATATTTTAATGTATCTAATGTGTTACGAGCAAATCGTGGCAAGCTTTTGGCAAGTACCATGTCAATCTTTCCATCTTTGCAATCTTGAATGAGTTTCTGAAACTGCTCTCGATTATCCTTAGTTCCTGTCATCGCTTTATCCGCATACACTCCAGCATATACCCAATCCTTATTATTCTTAATCATGTCCGTATAATACCGAACCATAGAGTCATAACTCTTTATCTGATCCTCATCATCCGTACTGACACGACAATAGGCTGCCACACGCATACGCTCTATTTTTCGCGGATTTGCTAAATTCTTATTATTCTCTTGTGCCTTTATCACTTCGACTTTCAATGTCTCACCTCGTTTTTTGTGTTCCATTCGTAGTGTATATAGCCATAATACAATAGTACATTTATTCTGTCAAGGTGAAATATCAGATATAACCTGATAATCTTTTCTTATTGTACGCAGTATCTTTTCATACTCTTCCTCCGTAATCATATTCTTTGACTTTAGTTGCTTGAGCATTGCCAACTGCATACTATATCTTATGATTTTGTTCACATTCATTCGCATATCATTCCTTTTCTATATCTGCTAATAGCAAACAACAACATAACTTATTACCTGCTATTAGCAGATACTCCATATAATCTCCAGTTGAAATCATCGGTCACTGTGGTCAGCAGCACACTCTGGACTCGCACCATCTCTTATAGACCATAAAGGGAGTATCATTATCATAGAACAGTCGCAACCACGGAATCACCACAATTCCTCTTTTGCATGGATGTTATCGCTCCCGGCATCTCACATCAGGCAGATTGATCGGATTTATATTTCCTCTCCATCAATTCAGCCTTACCGATCCTGGCGCATCTGCGGCACGGCGCAATGCGTAACTGTTCCTTATGTCCGATGAAATCATCATATTCAGTTAATGTGTCCTTATTGTAGACACACTCTTAGTATAAAAAGGGACTTTTTTTTTGACTAGACTATTTATTCCGCAGCATTTACCACGGTTTATCGCAAGAAAATATGAAAACTTCCGAAAGCACGAACAAGGCGGCCTATAAGCCACCTTGACATTTTTCTAAATATTTTTTACTTTTTCTCTAATGTTGTCTGGCAGATCCGTTATTGAATCTTCTGATTTATATGTTACTGTAGAATAACTTTTTTCGTTTGTCTGCTTTGAAAAAATGTATTTTACCTCATATAGTTCTTCAAATCTGCTAGTACTGATATCCTCTACTCGGAACGAATAGGGAACCAGACAATCATCAATCAAAGTTCCTGTCTTGTCCCGATTCGGTCCGCATAAAAGAACAAATTGAAAATTAGTTACTCCTATTTTGTATATAGCAGTTATCGTCACTATTTCTGTCGCAATCATTACATTGGTGCATGTAACCTTATACAAATTCTCCAAATGATTGATTTTCCTTTCCGCCAGATCATACGGATGCGTCTTATCAAACATCACTTCACTTGGTCTTAATCCTTTTTTCTTCTTTGCATGAAGGAAAAAAGCTTTTGCTTTTAAATTAGTCTTTACTCCGGTTAAATGTAAGAATGAAGAACTCTTAAAGACGATTTCAACATATCTGTCCCCATATACATAAAGAAAAGTTCTTCCTGCTAAATGTTTTTGATAATTAATCGCTGCACTATGTATTTTCTTTAGCAATTTTGATTTTCCCATCTTTATTCTCTCTTTCCTTCACTACGCCACAAAAAAAGGGAAGCTCTCGCTTCCCTTAGAATCACCACTGGCAGTTTGCTTAAGCTGTTACCCTCAAGCCAATCGCATATGACCTAATCCTCATATTGGATATGGCATTTTCCTCCAGGATACTGTGCCACGCAGTTTGTTATAACCGAAATTATAACATAGCCACAAATCTTTACATCCTTTGTGTGGATGTCCAGTGCTTTCTATCTATTATATTATGAAGAAATTTCGATTTTGTCAATCAAATTTCTTCATATACAATATTTTATGTACTAAGTGAAACATACTTTTTAAATCTTCTTTTCTGCAATCGTTCTTAAACTCTGCAAAAACTCAAACAATATCTCCTGATATTCCACCGGAAGCAATCTTGATTCTTGGATCAGTTCAATCTCCTGCATTTTCTGCAGTACCAGAATCTGTTCATTCGTTTGAAACAATTCAAAAGGTTCAATGCTCATTCCATGACTTACCTTAACAATATTGCTTTCCCGAATATCATAATCTTCTTTTCTGAGTATGTCATACAACGTACTTTGCGACATTCCGCTCTTCTGCGAAAATCTGTACTTTGACATTTTTGTTGCTTCTAAATATTGAATTAGTTTTTCTCGGACTATGCTCTTATACATCTTTCAAGCATCCACATCCTTCCTGTGACCACAAGTAAAGTATACACTGCCCTTTTATTGTATGGTAGACTATTTGTTCCGTGGTAAGTACCACGGTAATCCGTGATATTCTTTTTACAACCAATCACATAATACACTTTGAAATTTCCACTTTTTTGGAATTTTCGACTAATCCTGTTATTTTTGTGCTTTTTGATATAGTTCTATAATGCATCTCGCCCGATAACACAAAAGTTCAATAATGGAAGGATCGGATGTCGTCTCAATTCTTATGTATTCTGTAAGATTTATAATCCAGTTACAGATAGCGGTTTTCGTTGAAACAATCCTCATTCGAAAAAAATTGTCCTGCGCTTTCATTTTTGCTGTGATCCGAAATTCCAATTCCACCGCTTCCACCAGTGTTTCATCAACCAAAAGTGTAGCACTGACTGGCTCTTCATATGACATACGTGGATGTTCTTCCAAATACTTTGAGATTTCAAAAAGCCCATCAACACTTTCTACAGAATAAAAATCTCGTCCACGCTCAAAATTCATTTCCACCTGCTCCATCCGGTCAATCCGATAATGTGACAATGCATCCTTCCCATCTGTATTGCAGATCAAGTAATACCACCCTCCGCTAATGATCAAAAAATACGGGGATACTTTAAACACTTTATCTGTCAGTCTCCCATTTTTTCGATACCGGAATGATACTTTCCTTGATCTTTTAATCGCTTTCCCGATTTCAACTAAGTAATTATAGATATACGCATTTTTTGTTCTCTTTATCATTTCTCGGTACTTCACAAATTTAAACCAACTGCCAAAATATTTGCTGGCACATCGTTTCAACTTTTCAAGCAGCCTTTTAGCACAACTATTATCTATCCCCGGAGAAAATAAAATGCTATCATGTAGCATGCGGATTTCTGTATCGGTAAACAATCGGCCATTCAGATAATAGGTTTTTATGTAACCGCCCGATTGATTTGGGTTTGCAACCGTTCTTTCACATATTTGCAATTCCTTTTGTCCATCTGGTTTCCATTGTGTTTCTTGAAAAAACAAGTTCAGCTGGCGAATATTCGATGAAACCAGTTTTTGTAATCCCAATCTTGTCATTCTTCTTTCCGCTTCAAAATCCTCTTCCAATCGATTGCAGATAAAATCCATAGTAACCATGTGCTCCGTATCTGCGTGTTTCCATAAGATTCTAAGTATCAATAACGGAATCATCTTCTTGCTAGTTGTTTTTCCCATGTGTTTTTTCTCCCTTCCCGCATTTAGCAAAAATACTAAATCCATTATTGCAAAAGAAAAGAGGAATCATGTTCCTAACACGTTCCTCTTGATTCTTTACCTGTTACTCATATTCATTTACTTTGCCGGATTCGGCGGTATGTACTCTGTCAATTCTCCTAAATCCACTTGCAGATACAGACACAATTTACATAGGAATTTCAAATCCCATCTACTCTGTTTGTCTTGGCAGTATCGGTTGAAATTTGTACGAGGGATATCTAACTCCTTGCAGACTTTTGTTTTGCTAATCCCCTTCTCTTTCAAAATTTCTTCAATTCGTAAATGAAGATGGCCAAATTCAGTAACATACTCATTCGTACTTTGCATGCGAAACATCTCCTATAAAAATATACTTTATATTTTATAGGATTAGTAGCATTTGCATAATTCACAAATAAGTTACTAGCAGATGTGTGAGTGGCTTATTATGGAATGGATGGGAAAACTCTTGTCATAAGTACTTGTGCGAATATGCAGGGTATTAAATTGCTCCATTGCAGATTTACTAGAATATATCCCTCCAGATAATCAATAGCAAAAACAGTCTGAAATTGCTTATGCCGTCTCAGACTGTTTTTCCTCATATTACTAATTCAAATATCGTTGTTCACTCCTGCAACTATCATATTTCTTCTGTCAAGTATAGACTTATTTTTTGCTTTTTCTGCACACCCCACCAATAAGGAATTTATGCATTTCATCCACTAATCTCATTTTACTCTTACTACCGCATAATATCTAATACTTATTCCGTTTTGTTTAACCATGCCTTAAAAGCAGTGTTCAGAATACCACCTATATTGTAGAACAGACTTGCATTTCGATTCAACCACTTATATTGTAGATTTCTTAATCATCACCCATGTACTAATAAAATAGCATACCAGCAAACAGAATAGAATGATAAGTATAGTTCCAACTTGCATTAATAATTCACCCAATCCAACATATGCCGAAATTTGCATAGAAACCACCTGAAAGAAGCAGGCGACCACTATCGCAGATATAATAATAGCCGTTATAATCGGCAAGCCAAACCAGACTAAAAGCTGCTTCAGAATCAATTTTTCAACATCTTGTTCTTCAGCTCCTATCTTACGCAGCACACCGAATCGATACTTGTAGTGTGGTGTGTCCATAAGTTGCTGCAAAGAGAGAATCGTCAAACAAATAACTGCTAAAATCACTGCACCATAAATCATAGCAGCCTGAAGTACAAAATTACTAGCTTTATTGCTGTTAATCTGTTCTGTTCTGGTACGAATGAAATAATGCATACCTTCGCCATCCTCTGGATACTGTTCCGCAAAACAATTCTGTAGCATTATTGCTTTATCATAAGGTATTGCTTCGACTGTTTGTATATAACGATTTCTTATCACAGAAAGCAGTGATTCATAAACCGCATCAGGAAAAACATACAACACATCAGTATAAGTGTTATATAATGATTCACCTATCGGTTCTATATAGTAAGATTTCTTAGATAGCTTTAAAATTCCGCAATCTGTTGAAAGTTCTTCATTAATTGCCAAAAACTCATCCCGTTCTTCTTTTGTTGCAATAGTCTGCCATTGTGTAGTAAATTCATCATCTTCAAGATTTATTGATCTTTACCCAGTCTGCTTTCTCTGAAAAGCTCCATAAGGCGGAATTTCTCTGCTCTGCATTTTTTAAAGCTTTTGCAACTGCATCTTTCAGCACTGTATCCTCAAAATGGTCTTTTCCGCTTTCTTTCAAATTGGCGGTATACGCATATATTTCAGCCGTATCACAATTTTTCGGTTCTACCTTTGACACATCTACAATCCGTTCAGTTACATTCCCCGACTCATCCCATATTTTCACTATATATACAGGTTTTTCCAAATCAAAGTCCTGTGTCGTATAAACGGAAATAGATGATCCAGTTACAACCTCCGCCCCTGAGAACACTGTAATATCACCCGTTTCTTTGTCCGCACCATACAAAGTAGTGCTCACCCGACCTGATGCTTGTACTGCTTCTGCCGCCTGTTTTACAAAATCCCCTCCTACCTCATTTTGCTCTTTCCTTCTTGTTTCATACCCTGTTATTGGATATCCTGCTACACATACTCCATTAACACTCATTTAAAATTCACTTATGCAAGCTTCTCAAAGAATCTGGTCTAAGTAAAGACATATTTTGTCAAAAAGCGGAAATTCAACGCTCTCAGTTAAATGGATATATTAATAATACCATTACCCGGCTGGATACGGAAGTGCTTGTACGAATCTGCAAAACACTAAATTGTTCCATTGCTGATCTATTGGAGTATATTTCACCTGATGAAAAATAGAAAACACAGTCTGAAATCAAATATTATTTCAGACTGTGTTTCTAATATCACACTTCTAAAATAGTACTATCATTTAATATCCATTCAGTTTTTCACCCATTTTTCCATCCTATTACATTTAGCTTCCTCTTTCAAAATTGGTATTTTCCAAGCGTAAAATCGTTATGAATTTATAACTACCGCAATTTTTTACAATACAATCATTGAATTTTGATATATGATATGTAAAAGGAGGTAAAATTTATGGAAAGACATATTATCAAAGATGCAGTTTTTACAAAGCACCCGACACAGGAAGGTGTATTCATGAAACACTTTTTCTCTAGTCAGGAGAATGACCGCCTGAACAATCTGGAGGTAAGGATTATTCCGAACTTTATGATCACACCTCATGTACATGAAAATTCATCTGAATTTTTCTATGTGGTAGATGGCGAGGGCGAGTTTCTGGATAACGAAGAGTGGAAAAAAATCGAGAAAGGCGACGCATTTATGGCTCCGCAGGGTATGCAGCACGCTATTAAAAATTGCGGCAAAAGTGATCTGGTTCTCTTTTCGACATTCAGCCCGGCAACAAAATAGTTGTACGTCCCAGTAAAACAGCAAAAAGGCATTGGAAGATAATTGCTTCTCTTCCCAATGCCTTTTTCAATTAATGCAATCAACGTTCCCTTTACTAATTGCTGCTTTTTACAGCAGCTATGTATTCTGAAGGCGTAATTCCAACTACATGCTTAAATTGTTTTATAAAATGACTCTGATCATAATAGTTTAAACATTTTATCACTTCGTCTGGCACTTGTCCTGTACTAAACATTTTCTGAGCTTTTCGTATCATTCTAATTTGCTTTAATTTGTGAGGTGTAATCCTAATATCACTTTTAAATTTTCTCAAAAAGTGATATTTACTGTAATTCATCAAACCAGCCATTTCATCCAATGTTTTTGTAACATCAAGTAACTTAATGTAATCCTTTTTCCTTTCTATCTCTCTTAAATAGTCAGAGTTGATGCATATACCTGATAGCACCTTTGTTATATTTAACAAAAGAGTCTCACTACAAAATATATCATAGCAGAGCAAACAATCTTTTATATCATGTAGTAAAACATTATCTCGTTTTTTAACAAAATCGTCAAGGGAAACTGAAATCATCAGCAAGCTACAGACGCCATCCGAAGTCAGCTTATGCGAACAAAATGGCATAACACAAAATACCTCTTCTGATGATAATGTTTTTACATCCCCTTCATTTTCCCAAATCAGATTTCCCCGTAAAACGATTCCTATATTTACAGTATTACAATGAATGTGATAATTATATAAAACCCTATCATTTTTTCTATAAATAGCCTCTATGCCCGCTCTTTTATAATAATTCAAGCTATCACTTCCTTCACATATCCTTTCGCAGCCACATATAACAATACATTTGTGTTCTTGCTGAAATACATCCACTTTGCAATATTTCATTAACTTCCTTTTTTGTGTACCACTTGGGGCAAATCCTTTCAGCTCCACTAATATTGCTCTCTATTATACCCCTTGCCTTTCCAATTATACAAATACTTTTTTCATTACAAATACCAACTGCACTAAAACAGCTGAATTTGACCCTTCACTAACAATAGTTATTTTTCCAATTCTTCTTTCAATTTCATTAAATGTAATTTCTCTCATTGAACTACTATAACTAACAACATACCCTTCAGTTCCCACTTTTCTTCTTTCTCCTTTCCATTTTATTTCTTATTTTTTTTGACATCATAGGCAGAGATTCTTTATGTCTCTTCTTGTGTTCCCATTTTTTTTGTGATATGAATACAAAATATCCATCCTTTTCCTTTATTTGTACACCACCAAAAACACTTATCAATTTATTCTTATACCATTTCTTTCTTTTAGTCACCATATACATATAGCCACCGATTTCAAGTTTCTTAAAACTATCTTCTATAAATCTTTTTGGAACTGAAAAATCTTCATGATACGGCGGATTTGATAAAATCAAATCAAACTTTTTCTGATCTAGTTCTTCAAAGCCATCAGACAGCAATACTTCAATCTCGGGGCATCCATTATTCATACAATTTTTTATTGCACATTCAACTGCCTTACTGGATTTATCCACCATAACAACATTTTCCCCGCCTACAAATTTACTAGCAAATATTCCAACAATTCCAGAACCACATCCTAAATCAAGAACACGATGAAATTTATTAAAATAAACAAATGATAACATTGCCAATGTACCTTTGTCAATTCCTTGTGGTGAAAAGACCTCTGGGTTCGACACCATCTTCATTAAAAAGCCCTTATATTCAAACATCCAATTCATTTCTTTCACTTAATTTCACCTTCATATATTATTATAGCATTAAATCATATATTTCTCAACTAATATATCCAAAATTGATGTACATTCTTGTCATTTTTGGTTCATCATCACCTTGAACCATACATAAAAATTCCCATCCATATCGTTCATAGAAGC